>Ga0247723_1000933_pt1 | contig 18004 bp, 14 predicted proteins | sample MSEWelMarce5H_FC_FD_189079 | JGI IMG/M metagenome (GOLD analysis project Ga0247723, IMG submission 189079) | Subsurface sediment microbial communities from gas well in West Virginia, United States - MSEEL Well Study Marcellus 5H_FC | ecosystem: Environmental > Terrestrial > Deep subsurface >... | reverse complement strand
GATAGTATTCATATAGATAATTTTCCTTACCGCGAGGAGTGCTGATAAATAGCGCCCGAGAATCGGGGAAGGTGGAAAGAGCCGGTCTGAGATCTCGTGTGAAGTATTCATCATCTGCTATCAGTGCCGCTTCGTCTACTATCAAGAAATTAGCCGCACGACCAACTAGAGAACTGCGATTTTCTGCAGACAGTAAACGAAGAGTACTATCGTTAATCAGCTGAACAACGTGGTCTTTCTGGTTATACTTTTTTGTTTCTATGCCAAAGCTCTCAATAAGCTGTGCAGTATAATCCCAGATAATCGAGCTCAGGTTAAAGTTGGGTGCTACTACCAACACTTGTTGGTTAGGTTCTAGTAGTTTACTCAGTGCTAATACAGCAGCAGCACTAGACTTACCTGTACGACGCGCACTGATATGAACCCAGAATCTCTTATCGGACAGTCCATCAATCATAGCTTGCTGGCTTGGATTAAAATCTTTAAACCCGTACTTGTCTGGTAGTTTAGAGGCTAGTTTGTTTATTGGTATTCTAAAGTAGTCTTGCATTATTAAATAGGTTCCTCTAGTAAGTGTTTTCTTTTCAGTATTGAAAAAGCGTATATTTTGTTGTACGGGTCGAAATCTGTTGTAATTTTACCCACATAAACATTACCGTTGCTTGTTGCAAGCCCTATATATCCGTCACGTGTATCAACTGAGTAGCCAAATCCATTTTGAGAATATGAGTTAGAACGCATATCAAAAGAAAATATACGGGCGTAACCTACAGTATCCCCAGTGCTGAATAATACTGCTTTTCCTGATTCTATACTCGTATACCTGCCTAAATGGTATGTAGAGCCTAAAGAACTTACGTCTATATACTTAATTTCTGTTCCTGTAGGAGAGTATATATAGGCCCCTCCTGTAGAAGTAGCGTTAGGAGCACCTATAAGTATGCTAGAATATCCAGACGCTACTGAATAACCAAATCTACTATTCACATTAGGGCCTGATATAACTTTTTTCAAACTTCCAGAATAGTCGTATATATAGACTCTTCCTTCTACGTCGTAAGGCGCGCCGACTACTATACTATTATCTCCTAAATCTATGCTAGTACCGAAGCCGGTATACTGATTAGTGGTATTTGGCTTTAAAATAGCCAACTCTGCACCTCTAGAGTCAAATAAGTGTACAGATCCTACGTTGCTAAAATTATTAGGTGCTGATACGAGTACTAATCCATCTTTAGCTTTAACCACTTGGCCAAAAGAACTAGAAGAATTTGCCCACGCTGAAGTTAAATTGCTATAGAATACGGAAGTTACGTCATACTTGGATACGGTATTAGTAGTTTGGCTACCTAAGTATATAAATTCCCCATCTATAGAAATAGAGTTAGCGGTCATTGCTATTCTAGTAGACCTAGTAGTAACGCCATATAAGTCCGATAGCGTATATATTCTTACGTTATTAGTATGGCCTACTACGGCTACACTTTCATTTACTGCTAGAGGCCATCCCGCATTTACTAGATCTTCAGTTAGGTCATTAGAGTATGTAGCAGTACTAACGCTATTTGATACACTATTAGAATTAGAACCTATTATACTCTTATCATCTAGGTTTTCTAAATAAAAGTTTAAACTTTTAAAGGCCATCAGTAATACCTCTTTTTATTCTTAATTATAGAGTCGTAGTAACTACTATGTGATTGTGGTAACTCGTAGCTGTACAATTTACCCACGCCCTGAACATATAATTTACTATTGTATATATACATATAGCTACTAGCTGTGGCGTCTGAGGGTAAAGTTATAGTTTGAATGAATTGACCTCTGCTATTTATAATTACAATAGATCTGCTATAGGCCCTGCCTGCAACTACGTACCCACCGCCCGAGGCAAGGTACGTACCTATACCACTTCCTGAAGAGCCTGGATCATACCTATAAGCCAGCGCCCCTTGTAGAGTTAGTCCAGTAATTAAACCATCGTTCAAAGGAAAAGGAGCTGTTTGACTCTCATAATAAGGGCTGCTTACGTGTATTATGCCCTCACTATATGACATCTGAGATCCAAACCTATCTGTAGATCCAATATCAACCTGCTGATTGGAAGTAAATATACGAGTATTATCAGTAGCAAATAAGTACACAGCTCCAGCTTCAGTTGCAGCTCCGTTGGCACTGCTAGCATAAAGGTCTGAAGCTAGTATTCTATATCCATCTATTAATATACCCGAAAAATTTTTCTTAGTAAAATCTGATAGACTTGGTGATATAGGTCTGTATGTTTTACTCTTAAGATTACCATTAGCATAGTATACATAAATAGTGCCTGGATTAAAATTGCCTACATTGGATTCAAAACTGCATACAGATATTAGATTACTTTTTATAGACACAGAATGACCAAAATATACGTTGGCTATTACGTTAGTAGTGGGTTGCAATGAGAATTTAAAATTACCGTAGTAGTCATAAACAGAAGCGCTACCTGCTCTTGTATTATAGGTGTTAGCAAGAGGATTACCTACAACTACCAAGCCGTCGCCAATGCCTAGTGGCGTTCTGGAGACTGAAACAGTAACATCTGAATAAGAAGATACGCTTGCCGAAAATGTAATGCTATACTCATTAGAGTTTACATGCTGTATAGTAACAGAATCACTATTAGAGAATACTAATCTGTTGTCTCCTATAACATATCTAAAGTTATCACCTATTGGTATAGCTATTTCTAATCTAGTAGAGTCTATACTCAACTGTGGGAGAGAAGAATTAGATATACCAGTATTGCTAATTATATTATCGCTACCTATTTTATAGGCCATAGGTTAATCTCCATTATATGTTATGTATGCAGCATCATCTATAGTATATTCAGGATTGAGCTTGTATAACAAAACACTACCAGCATTAGATGTACCAGACACGGTATTAGTATTAGCACCTACTGCTAAGTATCCGTACCCAGCATCTATGGAAGCTCCAAATCGTGCATTAGTAATAGTATTAGGTTGTATTATTTGTAATAAATTTCCTCTTAGGTCATATACATAAACTCTACCGCTTCGTGTACCTATTGGAAGTTCGGGTATTCCAACAAATATTTTTCCATACTTTACTTTTACAGATCTAGGCTGATACGGAAGATTTATGTCGGCTATTAAAGTGCCAGTTAGATCACGTATATCAAGTCCATATCTACCTAAGTATATTGTAGCAAGTATTCCAGAACCTACACTTAAAGCTCCGCCAAAGTTTCCATTAGAGGTTATGTTAGGAGGTAGTATCTTCTTTATGAAATAACCATTATAATCAAATAAATCTACGGCCCCAGCATTGAACGTACCTGTAGCATCGGAGTATGGCACTCCTACAGCTATAACGCCGCCACCTATGCTGACAACATCACCAAAATAATTTATCAATCCTCCGCCGCCGGGAGACATTACATCAAATAATTTCTCACCGTTGTAATTAAAAACTCTTATTTGTCCGCCTGCTAGATCTCTAGGCATACCTATAACAATCCTATTATCCGCTGCCGCAACAGCAAAACCTGCAGTATTAAATGAGGTTTCCGAAACTACAACTGCATTAAAACTGAGAGTAGAAGAATAAGTATTATTTAAAAAGTATACGTTAGAAACACCCTCTCCAGAAGATATAATCATTTTGTCGCCTATAGTAGCCATGCTATGATTATAGTAATCACTTACTCTTCTGTTTACATTAGGTCTATGAATAATACTATTTGTCTCTAGTGAAAACACAGAAGTATTTCCAGCTTTACTTCTTACAATGAGTCTATTAGCTGCCAAAGCAACCTCAGTACCAAAACCGGTTTCAACAGAGGGAGTTTGAGCGGAAAAAACGGTATACACATTAGAGTTTGCTACAATAGAATTATTAGCTCCGTTCCAAATGTATATAGCTCCGTCTGACAAATGTTCTATAGAAGTATTAGAACCTTTGGCGGAATTAAGTAGAAAACTCATTTTTTAAGTGTCTCCACCTGTTCAGCTAGATCTTTTATGCTTGCAATTAAATAAGGTATTAGCTGATCATACACCACATGCTTAGTTCCTGATTCATCCGTTCGCACTAGGTGAGGTAGTATTTTTTCTAATTGCTGAGCTAATACACCAGCGTGCAACTCTGTGTCTCCTATCTTGTTAAACTCATAAGCCTCTATACTATTAACTATTGACAAACCGTTGGAGATTGAAACTATATTAGACTTTAATCGTTCGTCAGAAGGAGTTATAAAGTCAACACTAGCATATACGTTACCTACTACATGCATTGTATAGGATGGAACGGCAGTTCCTACGCCTATGTTTAAACCGCCAGTGTAATATACATAAGTATTGTTGGTTTGCCATATATTTGCCGCAGTAGAAGTACCGCTACCAATTGCTATTAGAGAAGTACCTAAATTATTTACTAAGTATAATTTATCTTCATCTTTAACTCTGACTATCTCACCACTTTGAAAATAGTTATTTGATAAGGCAGCGTTTGCTTGTACAAAAGTATTTTGACTTATGTAAGCTATTCCTTCTCTAGTATAGCCAGAATATAGTGGATGACTAGGGCTGTTAGTGTCATATACGAATAATCTACCATCTTGAGGATTGGTTCCTCCTTGCCTCCAGAGCATACCATTTTGTAATCCTAGTTGACCTTCTAGATCTATAGAAGTATTTATTGGTGCTGCAGAGCTATAAAAATTCTGTAGTAGAGCTTGTAAAGAGGAGTTATGATCTATCCTACCCTTACTAATAGTACTAACAGCTCTTGGCGTTACAAATACGTTTGATGTCATTTTTTATTTCCTTATATCAGCTAATGATTTAACTAATTTATTTGTATCAGCACATGTGAATCTCTGATAGCTGCTACGAAGCTTATCTGGAAACATAACCACCTCAATACGTGCATTATATCTACCAGCTACTTCTTCAGCTATTTGCATAAAAGACTTAGGTTGTCCAGTACCAATATTCCAAACGCCGCTTTCTTCAGATTTCATCATTTTTAGATGAGTGTCAACCACTGAATCTACTGAAACAAAATCTCTCATAAAAGTCTCAGATCCTTCAAAAACTTTTATTACACCACTTTGTTTAGCTTGTCTCGCAAATTCTGTATGAGGACTTGATTGACCTATTTTGTGGTCTTCTCCACTACCGTATACATTAAAATATCTAAATAGCTGATAACGTATATTAGAAGGTTGTCTATAAGTAATATAGTCTTCAACTACTGCCTTACTAGTCGCGTAATAGCTCGTAGGACTCTTAGTGTCTGTTTCTGTGAAAGTGGTAGATGCTCCATATACAGATGCAGACGAACTAAATTGAAAGTTTATACTATTATCTACACAACGTTCGAACAGCTCTATGCTGAATGTTATGTTGTGTTTTGCTATCTTTGACCAGTTTGTTTCTGCCGTAGAAGATATTGCACCGATGTGAAAAACCCAATCTATCTTATCGAGTTCTAGGTCAGATGCGCAGAGATTTGAATTATCTAGCAAGTCATAGTAACGAACTGACCAATCTTTTGGTATTTGATTTAATAGGTTGCTTCCTATAAAACCTCTATAACCTGTTAGTAAAACATTCATATTAAACTCTTTTTATGGTATCAATTATTTGCGTAGACGAGTATCTATAGTCTCTGTCAAAGAAAAGCAAGTGCTTGGCATGTTCACTGGCTATTACTCGTTTGTGTTTGTAATCAGAACCTATAACCATAAAATCTGGTGCATAGTCTTTAACTATATCTTCTAGTTCTTGCTCTGAGTTGAAAACTACTGCTCGATTAACGGGTTTTAAACTCTCAAGCATTTTAATTCTAAAGTCTATATCATTAACTGGTCGTTCTATATTCTTTAATTTCTTAACCCTATCGTCACTATCAACTCCTACAAGTAGGAAGTCGCCCAGAGAACGGGCATAGGTTAGTAGAGCTACATGCCCTGGATGTAGAATATCAAACGTACCGTTTACAAAAACTTTTTTTATCAACTTAACCTCTCTTGAGTATAGAACTTTATTAAAATAATTTCAATAGTATTTTTCTAAAAATAAGCTAAACCACTTTAATAAATGCTGTTTGAGCGCTGTCAGGTAATTTTATTATGCTCAGTCTATCCCAGTTACACATAATAAAAGTTTCAATAGCCATCCTAGGACTCATCTGTGCGCTAGAGCTACCATTGGTATCAGTGAATTTCCAATCTGTTGCATCATCGCATAGTATAACTCCACCAGGACGTATACACTCCCAAGACAGTACAAGATCAGTCAAAACTTGTGAAGCTCTGTGATCTCCGTCAACATACACTAGATCAAAATAAGTACCATCATTTTTAAAATGTACAAGAGCATCTGTACTGGTAGTGGGCAAGTACTTAACATTATCTCTGCCATACGAATTAAGGTTGTGCATAAAGTTATCTCGTATGGCATTAAAATCTGCACTCTCCAAATCTACACTACCCAAATGCGGGTCTACAGCATAATAAGTATACTTGTGGGAGAATCTATTTAGTAGTTCAGCCATCCAAAATGTAGTAATACCTTCGTATACTCCTAGCTCTAATATAACGTTTGGCATACCAAATCTTGATATTATATGCTCTATATTTCTCTGAGTACATCCGTCCACCGAAAAATTCATTGTATACTTGTATGTCATATTGATAACTCTTCATTTAGAATTGTAGATCTCCCTTTAGCTGGCCTACCTAATATAGTAGTAACGCCTTCTATAGAATCGTCGTAGGCATACAACCCTGTTTGATGAAATGAAAATTCGTCAGCTCTAATCATTATATCTAGCGGTGCGAATATTCCATCTTTGATAACGCGTGCAAGCATATTTTTTGCAACTGCTGGATCTATAGAGTAAGCGTGTGCTCTACAAATAAAATGGTAATTTGGACCTTCCGAGTTATGAGGAGGGGTTAGCTTTACAGCCCAGTTATTTTTCACCTGCTCACTAGAGCCTAAAAAGCCTATAGAATTAAATACTTCATGTTTACGATAAGGTTTAAGCATTACTGCATCATGCTCTAATACTACTATAGGTTGATCTATGAGAATGCAGTGTGCCCACAAAGATATATGAGATAGCGCGCAAGCCACCTCCCCACGAGTAGCATAATGATCAGTAACTTTAATTAGTTTCATAATGTCAGAATGGTTAGCAGGAGGTCTTATGTCTAGCCTAGTACCGTCGTAGGCTTCCCATACGGAGTATGGTTGGCCTACGACTTCACAGGATTTTGCACAGCGTGCAGATAGTAGCTCAGAAGTATCATTATCTTTTATAGTTATTATATAGGCCTTATATACTTCTTGGTTATGGGAATAGAATAAAGACTTCATTTATATCCTTTCACTAGTTCTCCATATCTTCCAGGCTTGTGTACTTTTATTTGTAGAGTAACAGTATCTACAACATTAGCTAGAGTATTAAGATTTTTATTAAGTTGTCCGTAACCTAACATACCAGATTCTACTTCATCTCTCCAAATATGTATAACATTATAGTCAACATTAACTATTTCCAAATCAACATCATGATATATGCCATAAGTACTATCTGCACTATTCTTAAGTATAGATTCATAGTTTACTTTCTGGTCCCACATACGAAACATCTTTTCAGTAAGCATTCTTACATGTGTGTAATCGTCAAAAGCAACATCACAACGATGATGTGGAAACTGCACAAACCATTGTGCACCATCAGTACTGACCCTATACATTTCTTTTATTATTTCTGTAAAAATACGAGGATTTTGGCCAAGATGCTCTAATATATTAGCAGCAGTTATGTAGTCGAAAGAGTCTGTTTCATAAGGCCACGGAGTGTTGTCAAAATCAAAAACTTGATCAGGATTACACTTAGAGGATATATCTACATTCCAGTGGTCATTTAGTTTACGAAACCCACAACCCATATTTAATTTACGATGCTCAACTTCCACCATTACACCCATGCATTCCAAAATATTTCACGATTGTATTGTTCATACAGATCAAGACCTATATATTGTACACAGTTTACTACAGTCTTATCCAACTCTGGTTTAGCCATATTAGGTATATTTTTAAAATCATGCACAAAAGGTTCTAAGCCAAAAAATTCATATATTCTTTTAGTTTGACTCTTAGGACTATTACAATACATACCGTAGTCTACGAATAACATCCTATCTAAATACCCGCTAGTAACCGAGTCTTTTATCTGTTGATACGTTTTACCAAGAATACCCTCAGGCCCTCCATAGTAAAATGCTCTACCAGCTATAGATGAAGTATTTTTAGATATATACTCTAATTCACCTATGTAAAGAGGATTACTTTTTATACTACGCTCAAAAGACGTTATTATCTCTGCAGGGTTCCTAACACATACCAATACTTTAACCTTATAGTCTAAAACAGCTTCTAATTGCGGTAGCAAAGGCAACCAATTAATATTATTATCAAATACTATACTTGTATTATTTTTAGATAAGTAACCCTCAATTAAACCTTTTAAAGTTCTTTTCTTATCTTCCAAGTTATCAGTACGCCACTCGCGATGTAAAAGAGTGAGTAGATTATATAAAGGACTGCTAGTTTCTGTATGTATACTATCGTTCTGTGATAGTACGTTGGCTATTAAGGACGACCCTGCTCTTGGCAATCCTACTATTAGGTTTATATTTTTAGTCATTTTCCCTCTTTAAAAGTAGTTAGTAATTCTTGTTCTAATTCAGTGAATGTATCGTCCCATTCTCCAAACTTTTTTTGCCTAAACACTGTTGTAGTTTTCTGATACCAAGGACTGTGTTTATCTCCATTTGCCCATACGTGGTATGGAAGCATAGGTACAATAACCCATGTAAGTTTACCCATAGCAGAGGCTAGATGAGCTATGCTTGTACAACTAGTAATTACCAAATCTAAATTGGCTATACAAGCTGCCGTATCCTCCCAAGATATTAGAGTGTGTTGTAAGTCTGTGACCTCTTCTGGTAACTCTAACAGGTCTGAATCTCGCTGTAAACTAAAAAATTTAAAATCCTGGTGTTTTGACATTGATATTAAATTCTTAGGTGGAAATATCCTAAATTGCTGATGCTCAAATTCAGGATTGCCTCCCCAGCGTATACCTATCTTACGTCTAGTATCTGAAGCGTCAGCGTTTAAAAAACCTTTCCACATCTCTACACTTTTATAGTTTGGAGTGATGTATGGCTCATTTGGTAGGGTGTCATATGTGTGTCCAAACAGCCAACTACAACTAAATCCTGGTATCCAAAAATCATGTGTTGTAGAAACTATATCGTACTCAGCTATACAACGTTCTACCCCTGGTATTCTAGAAAACAACGAATGTAGCGATGGGTGGCAGCATAGTACGGTTTTACCGCCGCGCATAAGAACTTCAGTTGCAAATCTAGCGTATATAATTTGATCACCAAATCCCGCCTCTAAGTTTATTAGAACTGTTTTGCCATCTAAGCTAGTTGACCCATCCCATATAGGCTTATTAGTATTAATCCTTCCAGAACCGTACACTTTTAAGAACCGTCCTGATTCTAATAGCTGAAACCCTTCTTGGTATTTTCCTTGTCGTAGCAGGAACCACCCTCTATTGAAGTTGTGTCTGAGTAAAGTATCTCCAGTAAAAGTATCTTTTTGACCTTCTAGTATTTCACTAATTTTCCATGCTTCGTCAAATCTGCCTCTAATCATAAGATTAAGTTGTTGATCAATTAAATGCATTATCGTATCCCTATTTTGTTATTGCAGTAGTATGTGATCCTCTAGCAGATACTGAAGTCCAGGAACTGGTACCTACCTGTACTGGAGATGATCTAGATATTATAGTATTGTCGCCTAATTGCCCATTAGGGTTAGCTCCCCAGGCAAATAATAACCCATCTGAGCGTATGGCTGTAGTGTGAAATTCACCAGCAGATACTGAAGTCCAAGAGCCGGTACCTATTTGAGCGGGGAAATTTCTACCTAAAGGATATGCACCTAACATAGGAAAAGACCTTGAAGCATTGATGTAATTACCTAGTTGTCCATAAGTATCTACACCCCACGCATATAGAAGATTATCTGATGTTATAGCGTTTACATGCCGATATCCGGTGGATACTGTTGTCCAAGAACTTGTACCAATTTGAACAGGTGAAGACCTATTTGTTAGACTGTTATCACCTAGTTGACCGTTATCATTTAACCCCCAGGCAAATAATCTATTATTTATATCTATAGCTGATATGTTGTCTTGTCCAGCCGATACCATAGACCAAGAACTAGAGCCTATCTGTACTGGAGAAGATCTACTTGTTGTGTTACCTGCGCCTAGTCTGCCTGAACCGCCGTTACCCCATGTAAATAGTGAGCCATCAGATTCTATAGCAGCAGTAAATTCGGCGCCTGCCGATACTGTAGTCCACGAGCTAGTGCCTATTTGAATAGGAGAAGATTTAGAAGTCGAATACCCAACCAATACAGGACTGGATCTGGCTGTTGTAGAGTTGTTACCAATCTGACCTTGAGTATTAAAACCCCAGCCAACTAAAGAATCATGAAATGCTAGAGACGTTGCTTGGGCTGCGGATATTTTACCCCAGAGACGGGCTTGAATTCCTATTTGAACGGGAGAAGATCTACTGATTGAAGTACCGTCCCCTAATCTGCCATTACCATTAAATCCCCACGCGTATAAATTAATTGAAGTTGTTGCTAAGGAGTAATTACCTCCAGCAGATACAGCAGTGTAAGAACTCGACCCTAACTGTACTGGAGAAGATCTGCTTGTTCTTAAACTATTACCCATTTCACCGTTTACTCCACTGCCCCAAATAAATAACCCACCACCTAATCTTATAGCGAGAGTGTGAACATTTCCAGCCGCCACAGCTATCCACGAGCTAGTACCTACTTGAACCGGTGAAGATCTATTTGTAGTAGTACCACTACCTAATTGCCCATTAGTAGCCAGACCCCAGGTAAATAAACCACCATCGGATCTTATCGCTGCAACATGTGAACCTGCACTTTTACTTATTTGTACTACTGTCCAAGAACTAGTACCAATTTGAACAGGAGAAGATCTAGAAGTTCTTGTAGAGTCTCCTATTTGCCCGTGCCCATTAACTCCCCAAGCATATAGACCGCCATCAGACTTAATTGCTACGGTATTTAAAGGGCCTACAGATATATGATTCCAGTTATCAAAAAGTGCACTGCCCAGTAGTACAGGGGACGACCTTGATGTTATTGTTCCATCTCCTAGCTGACCACTACCATTCGCTCCCCAAGTAAATAGTGCTCCATCAGATCTAATTGCTGCCGTATGGTTTCCGTCAGCGGAAACCATAGTCCAAGAGCTGGTACCTACCTGTGCAGGAAATGATTTGGATGTTGTAGTTCCATCACCTAGTTGACCAGATGTATTAAGCCCCCAAGTAAATAATTTACCGTCAGATCTAATTGCTGCAGAGTGGCTTGATCCTGCACTTATAGAGATCCAACTATCTGAATCTGTAGGAGTTCCTTGAACATTGTATTGACCTAGTTCGCCCGCAGCGCCGGCGCCCCAAGCGAATAATGCACCATCAGAACGAATAGCAGTAGTATGGCTTAAGCCGACTGATACTGCTGTCCAGGAGCTAGTACCTACCTGTACTGGAGAAGACCTAGGCGTTAAGTTATCATGCCCAAGCTCCCCGTTGTCATTTAGGCCCCAAGTAAATAGTGCCCCATCAACACGTATTGCAGCTGTGTGGAATTGATATGCAGATACAGCCGTCCAAGAGCTGGTACCTACCTGTACGGGAGACGAAAAACTAAGAGTGTTAAAGCCATTACCTAAACGACCGAAACTCGCGTCTCCCCAAGCAAATAATCTACCATCTGATCTTATGGCTACAGAATAAGAATCTCCAGCAGATATATCAGACCAAGTATCTGAACCTATCTGAACGGGTGAAGATCTACTTGCTGTAGTGCTATCGCCTAGCTGTCCATTAAAATTAGTACCCCAAGCAAATAGCAATCCATCAGAACGTATAGCTAATGTATGAGCAATTAGGTTTTGAGACGACGATACGGCGGACCATGAGTATATCCCACTCGAAGGTAGACCAGAAGAAGAGAATTGCCCTAATTCTCCCTTTACACCATTACCCCATGTAAATAGTGCATTGTCATAGCTGATCGCAGCTACATGGCTAGCTCCAGAAGATACCATTGCCCAAGAACTGGTACCTATTTGAACCGGAGACGATCTATTGTCAAAAGAATTATCTCCTAGCTCTCCATAAGTATTACGACCCCAAGCAAATAATAACCCATCAGACCTTATTGCTGTAGTAAAATCGTCTAACCCAGCCGATACTAGTGTCCATGAGCTAGTACCTATCTGAACGGGCGAGGATCTATTAATTACCGTATTATCGCCTAACTGACCGTTATCATTGAACCCCCAAGAGAATAATAACCCATCTGAACGTATAGCAGTGCTATGTTTATACCCCATTGATATAGCGGTCCAAGAACTAGAGCCAATCTGTATAGGAGAGTTTTTAGCAGTAATAGTGCCGTCACCTAACTGTCCCTGAAAATTATTACCCCAAGTAAATAGAGCACCATCAGATCTGATAGCAGCTGTATGAAATTGACCGGCGGATACCGCGGTCCAAGAACTAGAGCCTATCTGTACTGGAGACGATCTATTTGTAGCAGTACCGTCACCTAATTGTACGAAAAGGTTATTACCCCAAGTAAATAGAGCACCATCAGATCTGATAGCAGCTGTATATGCGCTACCAGTAGATATAGCAGTCCACGATAGAGTACCTACCTGTACTGGAGAAGATCTGTTTGTTCTTGTGCCATCACCTAACTGCCCTGAATCAGCCCACCCCCAAGCGTATAGAAACTTATTAACCCCTGCAGGTGGCGGAGCAGTAGTACCGGCAGCTAATAAAATATCGGTTATCAACATTTACTCTGTTACCCCTAGTGCTGGATGCTGATCGCTCACTACTAATAGACTACTTAAGTATGTAGACATACTTGTATTAGAATCCTCTATCAACTCATTTAGTCCTGCAGGCCAAGTTATGCTACCACTAGTTAAATAAATCTGTGGAACCTCTCTTAGAGAAGCTCTATATAGTAACCATCTTGTTTTTAAAGATAGATCAAAAGCTATTTGCCAGTCACCTAGTTGATATATATCAGATTGTAATAGAAGCTTATCTCTCTCTGCTCTTATAGCAGTTAAGTAGGTGTCCTCAAGCTCAATAACGGCTGGTGTTGTTTTTTCTTGTAGTATAGGAGTAGCTACTACAAGTCCGTTAACAAGTTCAAAAGTATAGCCTAGCTCACTGTATATGTTAGAATCATACGGAGTATAAGTGTCTATTTTATGCCAGCCTAGGCTAGTTAAATAATTAATATCATCTTCTAGTTTATTAAAACCGCTTATGTTTCTCCAACTAACAGGAAGTTTATCGTAAGTACCTTTAATTTCGTTATTTTCTATGTATGCCCACTTAGTCATCGCCAACTCCTTACTTACTGTCTAGCATAGAGGCTATGCCTCTCCAATTAGTTCCAGCATCATCAGTTACAAATACGAGTACATCTACTCCGCTAGTAGTAAGCGTAGGAGCAGTGCCGCCAGGCCAACGAACTGTTGCAGGCCAAGTCTGAGCGGCTGACCCGCCATTTGTCAGCTCAAGCACAAAACCGCTTGCGTGAGAGGCTGACGCATTGCTAAATGTCCAAGTTATCGAACCGCCAGCAGTGGCTGAGACAAAGTTACCTAGATAAAGATCTATGGTTTGACTTCCGCTAATACTGCCGCGAGTATTCTTTGTTATAGCATAGTTAGTTATGTTACGGTTAATGCCTATAAGTTCACTGCTGCCTATTGCAAAAGAATTAGCTGTTACTGTGTTGCCAGTTAACACCCCATAAAAAGTGTTAGCCTGAACATCTGCATATCTAAAAGTGCTATTGGATGTGTCTATGAAAATTCCTGGTTCTGGATCATATCTTGCAAAGAATTTCCAGCGAGCATCGGTTGCGTCTCTAAATAATCCAGCATGGGAATAGGAACCATCATTGAAGTTTCCTGCAAATCCTAGATCTGGATTAGTTTCAGTACTTCCATCATTAAGATATATCATATTATCCTGGATGGCAAGATTATTTGCACTTATTGTGGTAGTATTGCCTGTAACAGTTAAATTGCCTGTGACCACTAGGTTATGACTTACAAAAAGATCATTGGATATTGTAACATTAGCTGGCAGGCCTATTACTATCTCAGCCCCCTCTCCTGATCCTGATACTAGTACTTCATTTGCAGTACCGGTTACGTTAGCTACGTAATTTCCGTAAGTGTCTGCACCTAACTGAACTGAGTTTGATTGTATTGTTGCATTTATACTTACATCTGCGCTACCATTAAACAATGTATAGCCAGATAGGTCGCCTGTTAAAGTTATTGTTCTAGTAGTCTCTAATACGCTAGCCGATCCTGCACTACCGCTAATAGAACCAGTTATAGTGTTTAGGAATGTTTTAGTTCCGGCAATAGATTGTGTGCCTGTAGTAATAACTCCAGATATAGTAGCATTTGCCTCTAGTATAGCAGCATCAGTACCTGAGCTAGACTGTATTAGTACAGCAGTAGCATTAGCTGAGTAAGACAGATCAGTAACGGCATTTATTGTTATAGAATCCGTGGTAGGATCAGTGGTAATGGTAGTGCCGGTGCCAGCTACTAAAGTTATTGTATCAGTAAATCCATCTGCTACTAAGTCACTTTGTCCTGCTACTACGAAAGCATTAAAGCTTCGCACACTTGAGTATAGCGCAAAGTCATTTGCATAGGCAGATAATAGAGTTGCATAGTCATTAGCCTGAGCCGATAACAGAGTTGCATAGTCATTAGCCTTGTATTCGCTTGCTAAAGTGGTATAGGTGCTATAATCGTTAGCCTGTGCAGATAAGAGAGTTGCATAATCATTAGATCGAGCCGATAACAGTGTAGCATAGTCATTTGCATAGGCTGTCTGAAGTGTGTTAAAATCGTTTGAACGAGCTGACAGTAGGGTTGTATAGTCATTTGCGTTTACCCACGTGTTAGCTGCGTCTCCATAAGCATATAGCGCTGCAGTAAAGAAAGTACCAGTGCCAGCACTATTAATGTTTTGAGAAGTAGTATTACCTGTAAATGCAGTAACTTCAACATAATCTGTTGTGCCGTTAAGATATACCACAGTAGATATGGTCTGAGCATATCCAGACCCGGTTACAATCTGTTGCTGATTAATTGCTAACTGAGTGCTACCATTTTTCTTAAACTGTATGTTGCTTTGATTGTTGGTTACTGCACCTGCATCCCACCAAACTTGAGCGTACAGAGAGTAGTATCCAGCAACGGTAGGTTGAAACTTATCAGAAGCAAACCAACCTTGAGGATCAAAATCATCACCAAAGGTAACTATGGCGTCAGCACCTGAGGTGACTGTTTGAGACCCGCCCTGTTTGGTAGCACGAACAACATAATCACCAGCAATAAGACCTGCTCCGCCACCGCCTGTATTAGTGATAGTTATAGTATCTGTTGCAGCATCAGTAGTTAACTGTATGCCACTACCAGCAGCTAGCGTTAAAGTGTCGGAGCTTGAGTCTGCAACGACGTTGCTTTGGCCGCTTACGCTTATAGTTGTAAAGCTGTTAGATGATGCAGCAGCTACGTTTTTATTCTCAAAACGGGCATTTGCGCTAACATATACTAGTGCTTGACCGTCAGATACGCTCTCTAGATGTACATCTTCGTTTTCATTAAAATTACTTCCGTATGTAGGACGGACAAAGAGCGTACCGTTGTTTACATGTTTGTTGATTACTATAGCCAGGGTAACTATATTATTAGGCGCTGCTGGAGCTGTATTTGACAAACCGCCAGGAGTACTTGGATTCGCGTATAAAATATCGCCTTCGCTGAACATAGTAGTGTCAATACCACGAACCTTACCAAATGCGGTAACAAAACCGTCATTACCGGCTGGTATATCCTCGGTAGTAATACCGAGTATATATTTAGAAGGTATCGTTCCATTAGCTACGGCAGGTTCTACATGTATTCTACCACTAGCTCCGTTGGTTCCGTTAGCCATTACCACAGTACCGTCAGGTATTGTAACTGCAGTGTGATTCTTAACATAGTAGTATTCCTCTTGACCTACCTGCAGCGTGGTGAGGGCATTCATGCCTATGTCAAGAGTATTATCGTTAGTGTTCCACGCAAGCTGACCAGCCCCGCCAACTGTTCCTGGCGAGGCTACGTTCATTTGAACAAGATCTACACTTGTTATATTTCCTTCGATGTAAGCGTTAGCGCCTACGTGCAAGCCTAGCTTGACTCTAAAATCTTTATCTGCCATCTGTTCCCTATCCCTAGATGACCGACATTATACTAACAACGTTGATCTTACAACGCGTATGTTATTAGTATTGTTGGTAGGAGTTACTAGCAGTCTAACATTTCCACCACTTATGTCTGCGTTAAATGAGGCTAGAGACACGCTTGTATACACAATAGCATACTCAGTCATGTACACAGTAGCACCGTCATGGATCAGCAAGATCTCGCAAGAGTGGTAGTAGTTGTTGGCTGTGTCGTGAACTTGGATGGTATATTTAGCAGTTCTAAACGATGCGGCTGCAAATGAATCTAACACTTGGTTGGCTGTTGTTGTGGTAGTTGCAAGGAAGCTGGTATCAAAACCAACAGCTTCTACTTGTAGCGGAGCTAGTGGAGTTAGAGTACGAACACCTACAAAGTTGTTAGTTGAGTCCACATGGAATGTGTTAGCGTCTACTGTTAATCCACCAACACTTATTGAGTGTGAAGATGAGTTTCCATTAGCCAACACACGATCTAGAGTTATAACACCGGTGTTTGTTAGATTTCCAAAGTCTAGATAGTAAGAGCCGCTTTGACCGTCTAGTTGATCGGCGTTAAGGTTTGTGACCACTTGAGTGTTGGATACGATCAGAGTTCCAATACGAAGAGCAGCATAACCGGTTGGACTTACTACAGTGTTTGTTGCAGGATCAAGAGTGTTAACTAGTGCAAAGTATCCTTCACTCTGATCATAGTAGATTGCAGAGTTACCTTCGTTTCCGCGGTTCAGATACACGCCTACGTCTCCACTAGGAACGCCAGTTGTATTAGAGGCTAGCTCGATAAACTTGTCTTCAACTAGTAGCGAAGTAGTGCCGATTGTAGTAGTGTTACCTTCAACAGTAAGATCACCGCTTATAACAATGCTGTCTGTAAATGTTTTCAGTCCGCCAATGTTTTGAGCGCCTGTGGTACGAACAACAGTAGAGTCTACTGATAGAGTTACGTTGCCCGTTAAAGCTCCACCACCGCTAAGACCACTACCTGCTATAACATTAACATCTGAGTTAGCTTTGATGTTTGTGTACGAGTTTAGACCGTTCCAAGTGGCATAGTCGTTAGCGCGATATCCGTTTAACAGTGTGTTATATGTAGCGTTATCGTTAGCCTGATATTCATTTACCAGAGTAGTGTAAGTTGTATAATCATTTGAACGCGCATTTAGTAGAGTTACACCATCATTGGCTTGCGCAGACAGTAGAGTTGCATAATCGTTTGCACGAGCCGTATTAAGAGTCGAAATGTCATTTGCGTAAGCAGCTAAGATTGTAGCATAATCATTAGCCTGATATGCAGAAACCAGAGTTGTATAAGTCGAGTAGTCGTTAGCACGAGCTGAATCTAGTGTAACACCGTCATTGGCATTAGCTGCCAGCCATGTTACGTGATCATTAGAGCGGGCTGACAGTAGAGTAGCTCCATCATTAGCGGTAGCTGACAGCCAAGTTGCGTAATCGTTAGCCTTGTACTCAGAAACTAGTGTGGTATAAGT
>Ga0247723_1000931_pt1 | contig 18029 bp, 18 predicted proteins | sample MSEWelMarce5H_FC_FD_189079 | JGI IMG/M metagenome (GOLD analysis project Ga0247723, IMG submission 189079) | Subsurface sediment microbial communities from gas well in West Virginia, United States - MSEEL Well Study Marcellus 5H_FC | ecosystem: Environmental > Terrestrial > Deep subsurface >... | reverse complement strand
ACATATTCATATTCTCATAAGGTAAAATTAATTAACTCAATTGCTGGAAGTGTAGCAGTAGTAAATACATATACAGTAAATGATAATACTTGGATACCCGCAAATATTTCTGTTTCTACTTCTAACAACACAATAACTTTGAGAGCGTATGCTAATGACGATAATACAGGAAGTTCTTGGATCCAGTCATACACAGCCACTGGCCCCAATAGGGGCACTAGACATGGACTAATGCTTGGACCTAAGTCAGACGCTATAGTCACTCAGGCTACATCACTTGACAACTTTACCCTATCAGCGGTATAATAAAAGAAAGAAAGGTATTCAATGTATCAAATATTAAATTCTCAACAAGGCCCTGTTATATTAACAGATGATAACGAAGTAGTATTTTTATTCCAGTATGCTCATTTGATAGAACTATACTATGAAGATAGTGAAATATTAAATAAGATCAAAGAGTTTGTTGCTAATAAGATTAAAGAATATGTAGAAATTGAAATAAAGGGTTTATACGATCCTTCTACCCCTGGCCAAGGTCTTCTTCAGTCTTACATTAACATTTTGTCAACTATAAAAGAGTTTGAATATAATGCAATGCCTAGATTTAAAGAATTAGACAGTAATGGCTGATAAACCTACTGATCCAGAAGAAAGATATAGTTTGTGTAAGTCTTGTGAACATTTGTACAAACTTACAAAACAATGCAACTTATGTGGATGCGTAATGCCAATCAAGGTAGGAATACCAGAGGCTTCTTGCCCTATAGGCAAGTGGTAGTTGACAAGGATCAACTATATGCGGTACAATTATCTAATGTTCTTAAAGGAGGACAAATAATGGAATCATTATTAAACAAGAAAGTATTAGAGTCCGCTCTTAACGCTTTCGTAATTGCCTTAGTCACACAAATTGTTGACTCAGGAATGGATATCACATCACTAACTGGTGATGCAATTGGCACATTGTTAAATTCAGCCGTTGCAGCAGCAGCATGGGTAGTTATCCGTGCAGTTAATCCAAAAGATACAAAATTTGGAATCGGTGCAGTTGCACCAAAGGCTGCTAAGAAAAAGTAAGTCTTAAATATTAGGGGGTAGTTTAAAACGCTGCCCCCTTTCTTATAGAAAGAATGTAATGTCAAAACCAACAATAGCATTTTTAACATACGACTGGTCTTTTGGTACAAATCCACTACAACCAAATGGTTGTGCTTGGTATCGTTGTTATTTACCAATGACAGAGTTAAAAAAGTTTGGTTGGGAAACTGGAATGGGATTTCCTGGTTTTGATCCTAAGCACGGATATGGTTTATTAATTCCAGATCAAAAAGCAGTTCATGGTTGGGACATAGTTGTATTAAAATTAATGATGCTTGAAAGCATAGTTAGTCAAATTCCTCAAGCACAATCAACAGGTCAAAAAATAGTAATAGATATAGATGATCATCATGCTGGCTTAGAGCCATCTAACATGGCATACATAGCCACAGATCCTAAGACTAACCCTAAAAACAATAGAGATCATTATTTCAAAGGTATGGATTTAGCAGATGCTTTAATTACTTCTACACCATTTTTATATAATTACTATAAAAAAGAATATCCTAATAAACCTATTTACATGGTTCGTAATGGAGTAGATAATCAATATTTTAATTTTAGAAAAGATAAGTCAGGCCTATACCCTACAGTTGGATGGGTAGGAGCAACACCTTGGCGTTCAAACGATCTTCAAACATTAAATCCGTTTATAGGAGAATATTTAGAAAAAAAACAATGGAGATTTCATCATTCAGGTCATATTATAAATGCTCCAACGGTAGAAGAACAACTAGGGGTTCCTCATAAACTATATTCATCAGAAGGTATGCAACCAATTTTAAGTTATACAAAGATGTTTAACAGAATAGACATTGGTATTGTTCCATTAAGCGGTGTTCAATTTAATAGAGCAAAATCATTTATTAAAGGTCTTGAATATACTGCTGCCGGAGTTCCTTGGATATCTACAGACTTTGAAGAATATACATACCTTAATAAAGAATTTGGGGTAGGAAGAATAGCACATACTAAAGATGAATGGTTATCTCATTTAGAAGAACTATCAAATCAAAAATTAAGAAACAAAGAACGTCAAGAAAATATGAGAATAGTAAAAGAATTTCATACTATGGAAAAACGTGGTCCTGAATGGGATAAAGTCTATAGAGAAATTAGAGACCTTTAATACCAACCACGCTTGTATCTAAAATCCCAAGCACTACAACCATCACCATAAACAACCTTGACATATTCAACCATTGCATCTATTTGATCATAAGGGTTTTTAGTCTTTTTAGAATCAACTAATCCCCAAGTACTATTTAAAAATTGACCAATACCAAATGCTGTTGATTTAGGATTTTGAGCAAGAGGATTCCATTTGCTTTCTTTATCAATAATATTGAAATAACAAGACTCTTCTCTTTCAGGAATCATGTCTTTTAAGTACTCTTGATAAGCGGCAATTGCCAAGTCTGATTTAGGATCTTCGAACTTAGCCCTAGTTCGTGCTGCAGTAGTGCTAGAAGCCTCTCTGGCGGCCTGTACGGCCCCTAAAACACTTGAAGTGGTCTGTCCTTCGGGGACGACCACTAACGGTTCTGCGGGGTATAAAATATATGACGTATCCAGTCGATTTATATAAGTTCCAATAACAATAAATACAATTAATGCTAATAATACTTTCTTCATAAGTTACCTCCTTGAAGAAGCCATTTTTAGGTACCTTACTAGTATAACCCTTTTATTCCCTAAAATCAACTATTTTATAAATATTCGTTATATTTGACATTTATTAGATTATGTGCTATTGGTGTATATGTATATATCTTTAATATATTTAATATTATTATTTATTAATTATTATTATATTTAATCTATTCCCACCCTAACACCCATTCAATTTTATCTATTTGGATTGTATTTGTCAATAGTATCTTTAATTATTTTTTCTATCTTTAACCCTGGATAAAATATGGTGTCGCACCCTAAGCATTTAAAGTATACCTTACCCTCATCGTTAACTTTAGTAACAACAACATCATCAGTATCAAATGGACAGTTAATCTTACCTGCAACATTCTTTTCAACCAAATCGTTATAAAAGGTTACTTCCTGGACAGATAACATATATTGACCTCTCTCATAAACTAGTGTAGAATACTATTATCTCACAAATCAAAAAACTAGGAGTTAGAATATCAATGCCATTTATCAATGAAAACGGATCCATAGTCGATCCATACAAGAACTTTATACACATCTCAAGGTACGCAAGATGGATAGAAGAAAAGAATAGAAGAGAAACCTGGGTAGAAACAGTAGAACGTTATATTAACTTCATGAAAGATCATCTAGTACTAAATTATGGCTATAGTCCAAATGCTAAAATTTTTGACGAAGTAACCGATGCAATTTTAAATCACAGAATCATGCCATCAATGAGAGCGTTAATGACTGCTGGACCAGCGTTAGAACGTGATCATATTGCAGCATACAATTGTTCTTTTATTGCAGTAGACAGCCTACGTGCATTTGACGAAGCAATGTATGTATTGATGAACGGAACAGGGGTTGGCTTTAGCGTTGAGTCTAAATTTGTTGACTGCCTTCCAGTGATATCAGAATCATTTAATCAAACAGCAACAACAATAGTTGTAGAAGATTCTAAACTTGGTTGGGCAAAAGCATTAAAAGAATTAATTGCATTATTGTCACAAGGTCAAATCCCACAATGGGATATGTCTAAAGTTCGTCCAGCAGGTGCAAGACTAAAAACTTTTGGTGGTCGTGCTTCTGGTCCAGGACCACTAGGTGCTCTATTTACATTTACAGTTGACACATTTAAAAACGCAGCAGGTCGCAGATTAAAACCAATTGAAGCACATGACTTAATGTGTAAGGTTGGAGAAGTTGTTGTAGTCGGTGGAGTACGCCGTTCTGCTTTGATTTCGCTTTCCAATCTTGATGACTTTGAAATGGCAAAGGCTAAAAGTGGATCTTGGTGGGAAACTCAGGCACAACGCTCGTTAGCAAACAACTCTGCTGTTTATAACACAAAACCAAACACTGCTCAATTTTTACGTGAATGGAGAAATCTATATGAATCTAAATCAGGAGAACGTGGTATTTACAATATGGATTCAGTAAGAAAACACGTAGAGTCATTTGGAAGACGTGATGCTTCTTTAGTTTCAGGAACTAACCCATGTGGAGAAATTATTCTTCGTCCAAACGAATTTTGTAATTTAACAGAAGTAGTTATTTCTGCAGAAGACACAAGAGAAGATTTAATGGAAAAGGTTAGGTTAGCAACAATTCTTGGCACATGGCAATCTACTCTAACTAACTTTAAATATATTAGAAAAACATGGAAAGATAATTGTGAAGAAGAAAGATTACTTGGAGTATCGTTAACAGGAATATATGGAAACAAAATTACTTCAACTGCAGGAAAAGCATTAGAACAGTTATTGACTGACATGAGATTGGAATCAGTAAGAATTAATGATAACGAAGCAAAAAAACTAAACATTAATCCTTCTGTTTCAATTACTTGTGTTAAGCCTTCTGGCACTGTAAGTCAATTGGTCGGGGTGTCTAGTGGAATTCATCCTTGGTATTCAGAATATTATATTAGAAGTGTTCGTGGATCTAATAATGACCCACTAACTCAATTCTTAAAAGATTCAGGAATTCCAAATGAACCAGATGTAATGAAGCCTGATGAAACAACAGTATTTTATTTTCCTCAAAAGGCTCCAAAGAATGCAACAATAACAAAAGATTTAACAGCCATAGATCATCTAGAAATGTGGAAGATTTATAGAACTTATTGGACAGAGCATAACCCTAGCGTTACTGTTAATGTTCACGAAGATGAATGGCTAAGAGTAGGTGCATGGGTTTTTGATAACTTTGATTCAATTGGTGGTATATCTTTCTTACCAGCGAGTGAGCATACTTATAAGCAAGCCCCATATCAAGAAATTTCTAAAGATGAGTATGAAGAATGGGTAAAAAAATCTCCTTCAAATATTCAATGGGAAATGTTACCTTTATATGAAAAAGAAGATGGGACCACTGGAACGCAAGAACTTTCATGCGTTGCGGGCGAGTGCGAGATAGTAGATATTAGCAAGTAGCAGCATGCTAAAATAGATTAGAGGTAAAAATGTCATATACCGTTTCTAATCTATATGCTTCAAAAATATTTGCTGAGCACCCTATATCCCTATGGACTCTAGATGAAGACTTTGCTTTTGTAAACCTATTAAGTGCTTCAACTCAAAGTCTATCAACATGGTCTACAGTAAACGGAACATCTGCCTCAGTCGCTTCATCAACATATGCAGATAGACCAATAACAGAAGATGGTATATCTTATATAACTAAATCAGCAAGTGTATCTCTTACTACTTCAACTTTTCCAACATTTTTTAATGAAAGTAATATAGACACAGATAAAAAATCAATATCGCTAAGTACCTGGTTTATATCAGGAACTAGCATAGATTACGTAGAACTAGGAATAAACGTTTCAGGAAGCGTAACATATAAAAGATTTGAAAACGATAGCCCATCAACATGGACACACGCTTCTTATACAGTAAATATTCCATCAGGATCAACAGCCAAACCAATAATAAGAGTTGGGTACTTAAACTTTGAATCAACTGGATCAAGTTTTAACGCATACTTTAATGGTATTTCATTTGCTCAATGGTCAGAAGTTTATAATAGAGATACTTCTGGATCAAAGCCAATGACTTTATCAGACTCAACATTGTCTAATGCAATACCAGTAAGTGCAAGTGCTTACAAGGTTCATCCAATACAGCCTTATGGATTTAACGATCAAGACACAGGTTACTATTTTATAAATCAAAATAAAATGCTTGCAAACAATACAAGCCTACCTATGGTATTTGGATCTGGAAATATAACAAGGATTAACTCTTCTATACATTCAGGAGTTCCTTCAATAGCATTACCTGGAAAAACATTTTTAAATGAAAGTGGTAAATATAAAAACTTAACTGCAGAATTTTGGATTAGACTATTTACAGATTCTCAAAATCCAGTAAGAGTATTTGGTCCAGTATCAAACTCAGATGGCTTATATGTAGAGCAAGAATTTTTAACACTAAAGGTAGGATCGTATACTAAATCTTACTTTGTTGGAAAATGGTATAGACCAATGCTAATAGATGTTAGATATACAACTGCCAATGTAAGCGTTCTTTTAAATGGTGACTTAGTAATAGATATGGATATTGATGTTAATAATATTACCTTTGCTAGTTCAACACAAGACTGGTTAGGGTTCTACTCTACAAACGATGTTTACCCATTTGAACTAGACGCTGTTGCAATCTATCCTTATATTGTTCCAGAACAAATAGCAAGACGTAGATTTGTCTATGCTCAAGCAGTAGATAATCCAGAAGAAATAGTAAGTGATTTTAAAGGAGAGTCTTTCTTTGTAGATTTCCCATTTGCTAAATATACTTCTACTATGACATATCCAGATATGAATAAATGGTCATCTGGATTCTTTTCAAATTTAAGCGGTAATTCAAGATCTCTTTCTTTTCCAGATTATGAATTGCCAGAATTAAAGTTTTCATATACCTCTGCTTCAGTAACAATAGATAGCAATATATCAAATAATTTCTTGAGTGATAATTACGAGATTCAAACAACAGATCCTACATTTATAAAAATGAGACCAAATGGATCATACGACCAAGTCTTTGGCAGCATATATTTTAATTCTATAAATACAATTAATACACCAGTATCGTCAATATTCGGAGTATTTGAAGCACCATCATCATTGCCAACATTCTCAAACAGAGAGCCTATTATGACGTTTACAAACTCATTTACATCTGATAAGTTTAAGATATGTCTAAGTCAAAGTGGGTTAAATTATGAATTCCAAACATCTGCATCTACTTATCAAATAGCAAACTATTCTGCATCAGCATCTCAAGATCTATTTGTAGGTCTTGACCTAGAAGAAATGATAAAAAGTAATTTTGCAATAATAGGAAACTTTTTTAATAATCCTCAAAACGTATCGCTTAATTTAGGCGGGTATGAAGATAAAGTCTTTACAGGTAAAATAAGATCTTTAACTTTTAATAATAAGATGTTTACTATAAAAGATACATCTGAACTAACTAATACAAATGGAACAATATTCTTTACAGAGGCCGAAGCAAATCAAGAAGGCCTATATCCATTTACATATGTTGGAAACTATACACTGCTACCTATTAGTTCATATGGGGAAATATTCTTTGATATAGGATGTGCTGGATATTGGGAAGATTCATTACCCCTTTCATATTTTGGAACCTATGTTCAAGATACAAACTCATCTCCATACTATGATTTAGATTTAATACAGTTTAATATTGATGTGCCAGGCCCAATAACATTTACAAGTTCAGCATCAGTAGCAGATGCATTCAGCATGAAGTCGTACATAACTCTTCAAGATTTTGAATTAGTAGGCAAAAAAACTTATTCTAGTTATACAACAACCGAAAGGGTTGGCTCAGAAAGAGTGTTAGACCTTTTACCAGAATTCTCTACACTAACCAAAAAATTTGAAGTAGTAGATGGAACTATCATATATCCACCTAAAGAATTAATAGACTTTGAAAACTACTATATAACAATACATTTGGAAATGAGAGTAAGAGGTATTAAGAGTAAGCCAGTTAATATAAAAAGAATGTCATTGACATCCCTTGCTTTTGATGAGACATCAGAGTATAAGATAGGAACAAGAAGCGGACATTCAATAATTCCATTTACTAGATCTGGATTAAACTATGACTATAAAGAAAAAAATCCATTCTTAATATACAGAGATTCAACTCCATACCTATACTTAACAGGTGACTCAGGAATATCAGTTCTTTCATATGAATCAGAAAACCTAAGAGGAATATCATTCCCGATCAATGATCATCAGGCTACTAATTATAAACTTACAGGGCTACAGTTCTGGATGTTTTACAATAAAGACTCAGTTATTTCATCTACCCAAAAGGTTGCAACTATCATAGCAACTGAGGCAAATGCTGGAATCAACGATTACTACGATATATTCTTAGTTCCAGAACTCAACGGAAAAAGGGGTAGCCTAAAAGTATATAAGAATGATGAACTATATACTAATGCCAAGTTCTTTATTAATGGAAGAATTATAGATGAAATGAAGATAGTTCCTTTAGAATGGACATCTATATTAATATCATTTACAGATAGTACTGATATTACTTTAAATTCTAAAACAGGTAAATTTGAAATATATGAAGGGTTCTTGGCTAACAACGTAGCCTTCTTCCAACAAGAGTTTGTTAACTTTTTCTCTAAACTAACTACAGGTAGACAGTGGACAGATCTAGACGCTGGGGTCTGGTCATATCCAACACAACAAGCAAGCCCACTAACTTGGCAACAATGGGGAGAAATTGCTATCACAGATATAGTTTCTCAAACAGGAGATAGTACTTTTAAAACTTATTTAGGACTTTCTGAGCAAGTATTTGATGATTCTGCAACTGCAGTTACAAATTCAGAAGGCTTCGATGTAATAACTAACGCAACTTGGGTTAAAAAAGAAGTTACAGCAGTATAATATGGTATACTTGTGTACATGAATCCAAAGAAACTAAAAAATAATGGCAAACCAAGAGTAAGTATAGTAGAAAAAAAGTCCGACTGGGGCATATACGTATGGAAATGTGACTTTGATGGCAAGCCTTTCGGAGATGGTCAAGGAAATATTATGAATATTCCTGGAAGACAATTTGATATAGAGAAGATGGCTAAGATCAGAAAAGCAGCAGAGTATCATAATGCTCCCCCAGGAAAAGTAGAGTTCATGGCCGGTGTAACAAGAGTCACAGACGAAGAGCATGCAGAACAGATAGATAGAATGAAAAATGGCTTAATCCCAAGCCAAACAGATATTGGTGCCTGGATGGCAGCAGAAAAAGGATTTAGACAACATGGAAGATAACGAAGCAATAGCAAGAATTGATAATTTAGACAAGGTAGAAAAAAAGTCCAAGGTAGATCCATTTATAACAGATGGAGAAATTGTAAAGTCATATGATGGCTTACATCAAAATTTTAGAAGAAAAATAACTAGAACAGTTAATAAAGCATTTCAAGGAATAGATGACACAAAGTCAAAACAACTATTTCCAGAAATGGACATGGTTACGGCCTATGGTTTATTTGACGTAGTTCTTCCACCTTACAACCTAGACGAACTAGCCTACTTTTATGAAAATTCATACGCTAACCACGCAGCAATCAATGCCAAGGTAGCCAACACAGTAGGGCTCGGATACAGTTTTGAAATGACTGATATGACAGTTGCTAAATTGGAAGAGTCAGAATCAGAAGATCAACTCATGAGAGCACAAAGAAAAATTCAAAGAACTAAGTCACAAATGACAGACTGGCTAGAAAGCCTTAACGATGAAGATACATTTACACACGTTCTTGAAAAAGTATATACAGACGTAGAAACAGTTGGAAATGGATACATTGAAATTGGCCGTAAGGTCAACGGAGACATCGGATACATTGGACACATTCCAGCAACTACAATCCGTGTACGCCGTATGCGTGATGGCTACATTCAAATTGTAAATCAAAAGGTAGTATATTTTAGAAATTTCCAGGAATCAAAAAATATTAACCCTGTAACAAATGACAATAGACCAAATGAATTAATTCATATCAAGAAGTACTCTCCAAAGAACTCATATTACGGAGTGCCAGACACAGTATCAGCAGCAACCTCTATGGTCGGAAACGAACTAGCAGGCAAATACAATGTTGATTACTTTGAAAATAAGGCTGTTCCTAGATACATAGCATTAGTAAAGGGTGCAAAATTAAGCCCTGAAGCAGAGGATAAATTCTTTAGATTTATGCAGGCTGGGCTACGTGGTCAAAATCATAGAACTCTTTATATACCACTTCCTGGAGATGGACCAGACAATAAAGTAGACTTTAAACTAGAACCAATTGAAAATGGAATTCAAGACGGATCATTTGAAAAGTATCGTAGATCAAATCGTGATGACATTCTTATGGCTCATCAAGTTCCTTACTCAAAAGTAGGTGGCGGTGCAGGAGTTTCTATAGCATCAGCATTGGTGGCAGATAGAACATTTAAGGAACAGGTAGCAAGACCAGCACAAAGAAATCTGGAAAAAACCATTAACAAGATTGTTAAGGAAAAGACAGATATGCTTGCCCTTAAATTCAATGAACTAACATTAACAGACGAGCAAACTCAAAGTCAAATAGATGAGAGATACCTACGTATGCAGGTAGTCGTCCCAAATGAAGTTCGTGAAAGATTAGGATATCCCCTTAGATCTGGAGGCTCTGACCCCATTGTTCTTGGTGCACAAGCAAGAGCAGAACAAGTCGCCCAATCAAGTGGAAATCGTAATAGGGATCAACAAAGAACAGATAATGCTTCTGACTCTACCTCCACCGCAACTGGGCGAAATGCTCAAGGTGAAGGAAGAGCACAGCAATAATTTGTTATAATGTTATAAGTACCTATAAAGACTAATTATAATAGAGGTAGAATGACTAATTTATCTAAAGCATTTTGGCACTCAGAAGATAACAACATAAAGTTGTCAATGCCAATTGCAAAAGTAGACAAAGAGAAACGCACAGTTTCTGGTTTCGCAACTCTTGATAACATTGACAAGCAATCAGACATTGTCCCAACAGATGTTAGCATTAAGGCTTTTGAAAGATTCCGTGGCAACCTACGTGAAATGCACATGCCTATAGCGGTGGGTAGAGTAGTATCCTTTAAATCAGATACTTTCTATAATAATGAAGAAGACAAATTTTATAATGGAGTATTCGTAAATGCATATATATCAAAAGGTGCCCAAGATACCTGGGAAAAAGTTCTTGATGGTACTCTTTCTGGCTTTTCTATTGGTGGTAGCATCAAAGACTCTGAAGAAATGTATGACTCCAAGATGGATAAAGCAATTAGGGTTATTAAAGACTATGACCTCCACGAACTCTCATTGGTAGATAATCCTGCTAATCAATTTGCAAATATTGTATCAATTGAAAAAATAGCAGACGGTAGTAACAAAATAGATGGTATTATTAGTAAAGTAGATCTTGAAAATGTTTATTGGTGTGAATCTGATTCCCTAGTAAGACTTTCTCAAGAAGAAGATTCCGCTTGCCCATCATGTGAAAAACACATGATAAATATAGGCTTTGTAGAATCAAATGATACTGAAAAGAATTCTGTGGTAAAAGGTTTACTGAAATCACAGAAAATTAGACTTGGTGAAAAAATAACCAAGGCTGAAAATCCTGATAAGGAGGGGAATAATATGGCAGAAGAAAATGTAGAAGTAGCACCAGCAGCAGAAGAAGTTGTTGAAACACCAGCCGCAGATGCACCAGCCGTAACTGAAGAAGTTGCAGCAGAAGCACCAGCCGCTGAAGAAGTTGCTACCGAAGAAAACATTGAAAAATCTGATAGTGCAGAAGAAGCACCAGCAGAAGCACCAGCCGCAGATGCACCAGCAGAAGCAGCAGTTGCTCCAGCAGAAGTAGTAGCAGAAGATGCACCAGCAGAAGATGCCGCCACTCCCGCCGAAGATAGCGAAGACGCAGAATTGGCAAAGGCTGTAGATACAGTACAAGAATCTATTGACGAGGTTCAAAATACAGTTGCTTCAGCACTTGGAGACTTGGTGGCAACAGTTAAGTCACTTAATGAAAAGATGACAGAACTACAAAAAAGCATTGTTTCCGCAAAAGAGGAAATTACAAAAGTAAAAAGCAATGTTGAAGAGTTTGGAAAGCGTGTCGACTCACTAGAAGATGATACCGCTATCCGTAAGTCTGGCGACCTCGGCGGGGTCGTTCAGGAAACACAAATAAGAAAAGGATCGATGTGGGGCGGGCGTTTCCTCAATTCCGCTGACCTATATCGTTAAATTCACTGGGAGGTGAAATAATTATGGCAGAAGAAATTTTAGAAAAGGCTGCTGCTACAGGATCTATCGTTTCTGGTGGTATTGGTGGTGTAACAACCCCAGCCGCAGGAGACCTTGGTGTCGCAGGTGCCGCTGGTAATGATGGCGGTATTCTTGCTCCTGAGCAATCACGCCAATTTATCGAATACATATTCGAACAACAAGTTCTTGCAAGAGATGGACGCAGAGTAACAATGCGTACAAACGCTTCAGAACTTGAAAAGTTAAACGTAGGCGAAAGAGTAATCCGTGCCGCTGCACAAGCAGATGCAACTTACACAAACGCTGGCGTAACTTTCACAAAGGTTGAACTTTCAACAAAGAAGATTCGTCTTGATTGGGAAGTATCAACAGAAGCATTGGAAGATAACTTAGAAGGAGCAGGTTTAGAAGACCACTTAGTTCGTACCATGACACGTGCGTTTGCAAATGATTTAGAAGATCTAGCAATCAACGGAACAGGTACAGGATCAAATGCGTTCCTAAACATCCTTCAAGGTTTCACAGCAAAGGAAAACACTTCAACAAACACTGCAACATTCGGTACAGATATCGAAGACTTACAAGCACTTGTGCTTGCAATGCCTCGTAAATATCGTGCTTCACGTGCAGCAATGAAGTTCTATGCAGACACAGAAACAGTATCTAACATCATCAACGGTCTTGGCTCTTCAGGTAACCTGAACAGCGAAAGAATCGTAGAGCGTGTTGTTGCTGGTCAAGAACCACAAATACTTGGTGCTCCAATCCAGTACCGTGTATTAGGTCTTCCATTACTGGAAGTTCCATTGATGCCTGCAAACCGTGTAACTTTGACATTCCCTGAAAATAGAATTTGGGGTTTCCAAAGAGACATCACAGTTCATCGCGAATTCCAACCTAAGAAAGATACAGTAGAATATACTGTGTTCTTACGTTTCGGCGTTCAAATCGAAGAAACTGACGCAATCGCAGTTGCTCAAGGATAATATCCTTAACAATTGATTAGAGAGGGGAGCAGAAATGTTCCCCTCTTATTTATTTATAGTATAATTAAATAGAGGTGCACATGGAACTTTTAAGATTGAATAACACAACAAGTTTATCTGCATCATTTTCTGGATTAACAGCAAGTTCAAATTATAAATTAGAATTAGACGATTTAATTACCTCACAATCTTACTCAGCAAGTGCTGCAGCAAACGGATCAGGCATAGTATCATTTGTAATGCCAGATCACTACTTAACATACACAGGCTCATTGGTAGCCACAGTTAAAGACTCTACCCAAGATATTGTTAATATTACAAACATTGAAATACTAAGACCATATTGCAACATAGATACTACAGGGCTAAAGATATACGGAAAGACATCTGGACTTACAACTACAGAAAGAAACAATATAGTTGAATATGAAAGACTTGCCAGATACATAATTGACTCTCATACAGATGGATTTTCTTTTATTAGAAAAGAAAAAGAGTTTATTGGATCAGGAACAGACGAACTTCTTTTAGACGAAAAGGTGCATAATCTATACAAGATTTACGAAAATGGAGAATTGATGTATGATGCCTCATCAAATACAAATGAAGCAGACTATAAGATCAATAAACAACTTAATGCAATAGTCCTAGATATCCCAGAAAGCAATAGGATTAACTATAAAAAGGTATGGAGAGATAGATTTTTAGACATTGATTTTTTTGAAGGGTATGAATATATTGTAGATGCTGATTTTGGATGGAAGGTAATTCCTCAAGATATTCAAGAAGCATGTGAATTATTAATTCAAGATATATTTAAAGATAACATTAAGTATATAAATAGATATATAGAGTCTTTTGACAATGATGACTTTAAGATTAAGTTTGCTAAAAACTGGACAGCCACAACAGGCAATCTTATCGTTGATAGGATCTTGGAGAGATATAAGAGACCGATGCGTGTTGGGGTGTTGTAAATGCTCCCAGGTGCTGGAATAGATAACATACTTTATCCAATGACTGCTGAAATATACTATGCAGAAACTAAACAAAATGATTTTGGAACAATGGAAAAAACTTGGGTTCTTGATAGAACAGTAAAATGCTCTGCAGTATCTGCTATGTCAGATAAGACTCTTAATAGTGAATTAAAATCTAACTCAGCATTTTTTCAATACAACTCAGACATAGCCTTTAGATTAAAAGAAAATATTCAAAAAAAGAAAAATGGAACATATTACCCAATAACCGAAATATTGATAACAAACATTAAAGATAATAATGGTGATTATGTTTGGACAGAAAGTGAAGATAACGTTACCCAGTATGAAGTAACAAGTTTTGTACCATCATTTGATGCATTTAACAATCCAGAGTTTTATCGTGGGTATCTAACTAGATCTACAAGACAATATGAGGTTCTATACTAATGATTACCGCAAAAATTGATACTAAGAATATAAACAAGATGTTAAACAACCTTATTCAATATACAGATGGATTTATTACAGAAACTAAGGCACAACAAGGATACATAAATAGAAAGGTTGCTAATACTAGCGTCAATGCTTTTTATCAATATCTTGATGGAGTTGCAAGAATGCACCCAGGAATGCTTCACCATGTATACGAATGGGGAGAGGTAGGAAACCCTACAGCAAGACTTGTAGATTTGGACATCGTATCATCAGGAAGAGGTTCTACTATCAGTGCAGAATTTTTACAATCACAGACAGTCAAGGATGGGTCCTCTGAGCCATTTTACGACAAAGCAGAGGTCATGGAAGAAGGTATCCCAGTAGTTATCAAGGAGAAAGAAGCACAGGCTTTATTTTTCGAAATAGACGGTTTAGAGTACTTTAGAATGGGACCTATAACAATACTTAATCCTGGTGGTGCAGAAACAAGAGGTGGCTTTGTAAGTGTGTTTCAAGAATTTTATAATAACTATCTAAGTCAAGTATACTTAAAGTCAATAAAGTTTTATAAGCATTTTGAATCCCCAAAAGAATATGAGAGAAACTTTAAGAAAGCCTTAAAGGGTACAGGTGCATCAGGGGTAGGAAAAATGACAGCACTTTCTTGGATAGCAAAATTACCGGGGGAAGATCAAATTGGCAATTAATATACCTAACTTAAATACTAAGACACCAGAACTATTAATAAATAGATATGTATGGGAACAATTTAAATTAGCAGATGAAACATTTTATAATCAATATAAAAATAATGGTATTAGTTTTGTCCCTATATTTCCTATTAACGATCCAAATGCTTCTAATATAGCCTGGGGATCAAGACCATATATCTTGTATGATAATTTTGTAAAAGCAAGAACAGGAAAAGATAAATACTTCTATCCTGTTAAATCTCAACAAATGCTTTATTCAATTAGAGGGGCTAGCGTAGAGGACGTTTATGCTATGAGACACGTAATGCTGTCATCACTAGACAGAGAAGATGCAGCAGCCGAGGACATAAATGAGTTTGTTGGACCATCTGATGTAAAGTTTCAATGTGTAAATGCATATCAAGTAACATACATGAAAGACGCTACAAACCTAGATACTACAAGAACTCCCTATCAAACTGACCTAATTGTTAAATTTGACTATCACGTAAATACTAGTTATAATTGATATTGAGGATACGCCCCCACTATGTTAAACAATAGAGGAGGAAAAAAATATGGCATATACACGTGGTGATTCAAAACAAATCATCGTAGGTGCAGCAGCACTATTTATTGCAGATAGCCCACTTGAATACATTTCAGGTACAGGAGCATCAGCAATTTATTCATTTACTGGAACAGGAACTTCATCTCTTCCAGCATTTAGTGTTAATACATCCTACAAAGACACCCTTGCTGATTCAGCAGACTGGTCAAGCGTTGGCTACACAATGAATGGTTTGGAATTACAATTCCAACCAGACTTTGGTGAAGTTCAAGTTGATCAATTGCTAGACGTTGCAAAACTTTACAAACAAGGTATGCAAGTATCCATGGTTACAGGCTTTGCAGAAGCAACACTTGATAACTTGGTTACAGCAATTGCAGCAAAAGAATCAGACAAAGGATTTAGCGGAGCCCGCTTAAATCTCTCTTCAGGAGAAATTGGCGATGTTCCAGTAGAACGTGCTCTTGTAGCAGTTGGTCCAGGATCTGGAGACCCAACAAAAACAGGAAACGCAGCAGTAGAGCGTATTTACGTAGCAAACCGTGCACTCTCAATCGAGAATGTATCAGTTTCCGCAAAACGAGATACACCTTCTATGTTCGAAGTTACATTCCGCTTGTTGTCAGCATCTAACGGTTCATACGGCAAGATTGTCGATAGAACAGTTGGACAAGCACCAACACAAATGTAATACAACTTCATAAAACACTTTGCCCACTCTCCATTTTGGGGGGTGGGTTTTGTGCTATAATTTTTATATAGTCTTAAGGAGGCTTTACGTGGCAACAAGTGTTTACGAAGTTGTAGAAATTGAATTACAAGATGGTACAAAAATAGAAATGAAGCCATTGAAGATATCTGTATTAAGAGACTTCATGAAAGAATTTCAAAAAATATCTGATGAGAATATAGCAGAAGACAATATCAAATCTATGGATCTTCTACTTGACTGTGCAGTTATTGCAATGAAGCAATACAAGCCAGAGATTGCTGACAAAACAAAGTTAGAAGACTTAATTGATCTTCCAACTGTTTATAAAGTTATTGAAGTTGCTGCTGGGATTAAGTTGAACGACCCAAACGCACTGGCGGCGGCTCTAGTTGGAACGAACTAGATCTAGCCGAACTAGAATCCAGAGTATTTCTTCTAGGTTTTTGGAAGAATTACGAGGAGATGGAGGACAGTCTATCGATGCCAGAATTAGTAGCAATACTAGAAGCAAAGCAAAAAGAAGAAAACGATAATCGTAAATTCTTAGCAGCGATGCAAGGTGTTGATTTAGACAAAAATTCCGATTCGTCCAATGGTCAAGATGCTTGGGAAAGAATTAAAGCCAAAGCATTTAGTGGTGGTAAAACAACTAATCCAAATGATATCGTGTCATTACAGGGTTCTGCAGCACAAAGAGCAGGATTTGGTATTGGCGAAGGATTAGATTATGAGGTGATTGAATAGTGGCTGAAGTAGTAAAAGGTATTGTTGACATTGAAATCAACACCGGAAATGCTGCCGCAGAACTAAAGATTTTACAACAACAGATTAACTCTGTTTTCTTATCACTAAATAAAAATAATACCGCTTCCCTAGCGGCCTCTCAAAAATACTCAGCCAGTCTTGCAGACATGGTTAACTCTAGCAAAGTATTTACTGCTGAAACAGTAAGAATGCGTACTGCTGCTGGAGCACTTGACGATACACTTAAAAAAGGCCAAGCAACCCTAGGACAATACTTTAGTGCCAAGTATGTAAGAAATGGTGCACTGTTTGCCGAAACATTAGACTTAGCAAGACAAAAAGCAAGTGTTCTTCAAACACAGTTTATTGCTACTGGAAAATCCTCAAAAGGAATGCAAGATGCTTTAGCAATTAGACCACTTCAAGCATTTGCTGATCAAGCAACTATTGCTTCTCAAAGAACTCAAATTTTATCATCAATGTTTAGACAAGGAACAACTCAACTTGTAAACTTTGGTAAGAACGTACAGTGGGCTGGTCGTCAACTTATGGTTGGTTTTACAGTTCCATTAACTATCTTTGGAACAACAGCAGGAAAAGTATTTGCTGATTTAGAAAAACAAACGGTAGCATTTAAAAAGGTATATGGAGATTTATTTACTACTCCAAAAGAATTACAATCAAACTTAAAGGCAGTACAAGACCTAGGTAGAGAATATACTAAATATGGTATTGCTGTAAAAGATACTATGAGTCTTGCAGCACAGGCTGCAGCAGCAGGTAGAAGAAACTCTGATTTAACAGA
>Ga0247723_1000930_pt1 | contig 18055 bp, 34 predicted proteins | sample MSEWelMarce5H_FC_FD_189079 | JGI IMG/M metagenome (GOLD analysis project Ga0247723, IMG submission 189079) | Subsurface sediment microbial communities from gas well in West Virginia, United States - MSEEL Well Study Marcellus 5H_FC | ecosystem: Environmental > Terrestrial > Deep subsurface >... | reverse complement strand
GTCTACTGCCTATTTGCCAGAAATCTTGACAGACGACCAAATCATAGAAATATTAAAAAACTCACAGCCACTATGGACACTAATTGGACTAAGCAAGTTTCCAGATGGAGTCAATGAAACAGCACCCATAGAAAAAACCCTACCACCGAGGACAGGCGATGATAGGGCTATTCTGATGGCTCATCTATTCGATTGCTATTGCCATCTCTCATTGGACCATGTGATCCGTTCGAGAACTTTATCTTGTTTGAATCCATTACAGCGTCTACACATAGATTGTAGGTTGCTGATGTCATGGTTCGGTGGGTCGCTTGCGATCATGTGGTCGATTGTCCAGTCGTTACCCTCTAGGTCTTTACCACATCTAGCACATATTGGTTCAAGGATGGTTTTGGCATAGGCTCTAGCCTTTATCCATTCCTTACTTGCATGCCAGTCAGCCATTGTTCTTAGCGCATGCATCACAGCATGGTTCTTTGTTGGTAGTTATATACTTCTCAGTAAGTAGCACTACATCATGCGCAGGGTACCAATCTAGAGCAAGCTCGAGGGCTTTGTATAAGTCTTGCCTGACATGGTGTTTGATGTCGTAGTCGAATGAGCATTCCATTGAATTACATGAACATCTAAGCGTTGTCTCGCAGTTGCGACATTTCCAAGTATCAGCCATTAGTTTCCTCCTCAGGGCATCTACACTCAGGTGATGTTGTTGGCATGTCTAGATTGACTAGGTCTTTCATGTTGCTCTCTATCAGTGACCTTTGTTCTAGATCTAATTCCCATTCATACATCAGCTGCATTACTTTGTCGAATGTCGCTCTAAGTCCATGGTTGTAACCCTGTGAGTACAGAATCGCCTCAGCCATGTTGGTTGGTGCAGTTTCACTGACGTAGTATTGCTTGCCACATTGACACCAGATTTTGTTTACGTAGATGTCTTTGTTATTCAGCATCAGAGCATTCCTGACATAGGCAAGTACCTGGATAGAACTTTAGGCATGGTGCTAAACGCTTTAGAGTAATGTCCATAGGTCCATCCTCTGTATAGATCACATAGAATCCTCCACCAAGAATGCTCTTACGAAGTACACGCCTGTTGATTAGCTCTTTCATGAGTCTGTCGAACTCATTAGAGATTGCAGCCTTACGAGCAATTACCGAATCCTTTGTAGGGATGAAGTCAGTCATCGAGTTTTGCCTCCTGCTCCTCTAGTTTCTTTTGGAATAGTTGGACTGCTTTGATTGCCTCGTCAATACCTCGGTTGTAGCCATCCTCGTAAGGGTTCTCGACTGTTTCCATTTTGTAGTCCCTAAGCACGTCAGTAATACTGGCGATGGTGATTTTGATTCCGGTGTGTACCAGGTGTTTTAGATCAGACATGTCGTTTCCTTATCTCGTTGATTAGTGTCTGTGTGGTTGCTGCTTTGTTGGACCAGAATGCTCCTGACCCAATTGCTAGTGACTGGCTAAACCATAGAGCTCGATGAACTTCTAGCAGTTCTAGGATTTCTTTTGTTGCCTCTTTGCGACCATGCAGGATGTTTGCCTCTAAGCGTTCACTAAAGAATGTTCTAGTCATAACTAGATTCTTGGTGTTCTCTCTACATTTGCAGGTGGTCATTTCAACACCGTTCTCTCCAACAGTTGTCACGATTCGCATGCCTCAATTGCTTGAGCCTCATTAGCGTATAGGTCCCAGCATGATGGTTGTTGGTTAGCCCAGAGCCACAGTGTACCAAGTAGCACGGACAAAGCAATTATTGCTGTGGTTATGAAGTAGGCAGATTCCTTTTTAGTTAGATCCGGCATTTGTTTCCTCTCTCAACAGTTCAATGACTTTATGTAATTCGGCTGATACTGGTTGGTTCATCATTAGGTCGATGATGTGTTGTCTCTCAGCTTTGCGACCTAGTAGGAACGCTGTGTTGGCTATGATTGCAGCCTTTTCAGCGACTTGCTTTTGGTGCTCTTTGCTCATTTGGTGGCTCATGCTTTTTTCCTTAGGATAACTTTTTCATTGACTCCATCTGGAAACTTGCTTAGTCCAATTAGTGTCCATAGTGGCTGTGAGTTTTTTAATATTTCTATGATTTGGTCGTCTGTCAAGATTTCTGGCAAATAGGCAGTAGACATGGCTTTTTGCCCTGTGGGTAATTCGTAAATTGCTTTTACTTCTAGGCTCATGCTTTTCTCCAGATTCTTGCTAGACGACCGGATGCTGTTGCTGTGGTTCCTACGACATGAACTAAACCTAAATCGTGTAGTTGCTTGCGTGAGGTTCTAATGTGTTGGTCGCTGGCTTTTGGTGCCTGGTTGATGTACATGAGGTTACGGTAGGCATCACATAGTTCAGGGTCGGTCATGGCAGATAGTTCTAACAGTTTTAGAATTACTGTTCTGACGTTTACGCTGGTTTGTGTTGAGATGCTTGCAGCTGCGAGGTGTGATGTTATTGGATCAGTGTTTCTTGCGTAACTCATCTGTTCCTCCAAGCCAACTGGATTGCTGCGCCTAACCAGAGAATTACAAGAATGCCTGTTAGCAGGTTTCCTACTGGTGGATTTGTTTGTTGTAGTTCTAGAACATAGAGCAGTCCTAAAACACTCATTGCTGTTACTAGGTATTTAGTCATTTGATGTCCTCTCTTTTGACTACCAGGTGGTCTGGCATTTAGAGCCTAAATGATTGCGCGCGTTATTTCTATCGTGTCGAGACGATTGTTTATCTAATTGTTACCATCATCGTAATCGGGCTCTGGTGGCTCGTAGAGGGCACTAAACCCTAAACTGACCTGTGTATCAGATGTTATAGTTGCATCGCTTGTAGGGGCATTTGAAGGCTTATTTGAGTGTTTATGTGTTCTACGCCAAGATTTTACTAACTGGATTGCATCTCGGTCATCTGTTTCAAACTCTGCTCCACAGCTACACACTTCACGGATCATAGTTTTTTGGTTATGTAAATCTCTACGCCATTGTCAGCAGGAACTTCGCTGTAAACCTTATGAGCCTCTATCGAAACGATTTGACCGTCATTAGAGATAACGCCAGAGATTTGTAATGCATCCCCGATACCTCGGAGGAGCTTGTCTAAGTCGGGCATTGTGTTCGGGTATTTACGGCTAACAGATTTAGGTCTAGGCATGTGGAATGTGCAGTGAAGTGAGACTGGTCCAAGCATCGTCTGATTGTTATTTTCCATAAACGAAACTTTTGCAGCCATCACAACACTTTCACGCCATCCAGGTAACTTCTTAGATGATTCCCACATGACAACGTGCCCATTGACTACTCTTGCAGTTTTAGACCCTTGAGGTGCAGGGTCACCATAGACACGAATACGCATGATCTAGAACGGAGGGTTTTGAGGTTCTGCCGGTGCAGTGTTCCAGCCATCATTAGCTTGAGCGTTGGTTAGTGGAACTGCATGCTGGTTTACGGTAAATGAAACATTGTTCAGTGAATGCTCGACTACCTGGTATGTGGTTCCGTCTTTTTCAAATGACCCAGCCTTAGTGCCTAGATCACCTGTAAAGGTAACAACATCATCTTTGACGATTGAACTAGCTGCATCCAACCACATGGTCCATTGACGTTTCTTTGTTACCTGCTCGCCTTTGACTGTGATTACGAATGTTTCCCAACCTGATACAACGCGACCCTTGTAATCGCCATTCTCAGCGACCTTTGAAACCACGATTTGAACTTGAACTTTTGCCATGTTATCCACAGCCTCTCTCTTAATAATTTCTTTTGTTTTTATGTTGTTTTTTATATTGTTTATTAAGTGACATTAGTGTCACCGTATTGTGTCGTAGATGTCACCGTCTGTTACCTTAGATGTCACCGTTTGATACCTTGGATGTCACGTGTGTCGAAGTTATCCACAACCTCGAACTTAGGGACATAATCGTCAAATCTGCGATGCCAAATGTCGGCTGCACAATCCTCTGGACATGGAACTTCCACCCAGTAACGATTCGTTTTATTTCCACCATAGCTCTTACCACTATGACGATCTACTAACAGTTCCCCAGATTCCTCTAGGACTGCTAAAGCTCTAATTACTTGTCTCTCCGAAACACCTGCATAAAGAGCAAGTCTGGAGATAGATGGCCATGCACCCTCATCCCAAGTTTCAGACATGTGCCAGGCAATACCCAAGAGAACTAACTTAGGCGTGCCTGAATGATGTGAATGATGTAAAACAGATGCGACACTACTTGCCGACATAATTGACCTCTCTCGATTGTGCTGTAAGGATTCTAATGGCAGAGGTGGTTCTGCCGTTGCACTCCATTGAGTGTAGTCCCTGATAGGTTCCTCTCACCTGTCGGGGACATCTCACTTCTTTAGACCCTTAGCCAAGTCCTCGATTTGTTTCAACAAGTCAGGTGTAACCCCTCTAGTAGCCTTAGCACGCTTGTAAACGCCTCGTAGAGCCTCTATGTCGCCTTTCTCGAACTCTAGGTGAGCCAAACCGATAAAGTCCTCAGTAGGCTGTGGAGCCTGTTTTGGTGGTATCTCATTCTTAGAGGCAATACGCTTAGTATCTGATGCCAGAACAGCAACGATTGCTCTACCCCATGCTGAGGTTTCAGCGTTCATAACTTCCGAATCGCGTTTAAAACTGGAAGTACCAGGTACCGGTTCCCAAGCTGTGCCATGCCCAGGAGTAAGATCATCAGCAGTCCTGTAAGCAGCAGCAGTATAGACAACCCAAGACTTACCAGCAAAGTCAATAAATTGTAGGGAAACTTGTTGTAAAGACCCATTTGGATAAACCTCTTTGAACTTGCGCAGCCTCTCAGCTACATCTACATAATCATCCATGAAACCCATTGTTATCCTCTCTTGAAAACAATAAACGGTGCACCAGACCCTCTGGCTTGTAACGATAGAACCTTATCGCCTTGATAAGTTCCAACCTTTATTCCATCCATAAGATGTAAAACTTTAGATTTGAGAAGTGTGAACTGTTGCTCAGTTTCCTCAGCCATTTCTTTTGCTCTAATCAGCGCAGGGTAAAGTTCACCCAATTCGATGTCGCCATCATGTATAGATTCACTCAAGATTCTTACAGTTTCATAAGTTGATTGAGACCCATCCCAGTCAGGTGCGATTCTGGTTTCAATACGATTCAAAAACTCGTTAGCCATAGCCTCAAGTTCCATAGCGTAATCAAAATCGTATTCAATCTCATGCTCGACAAGTTCACCGTTAGCAACAGCGACCAAGATTCCTTTACGAAGTCCTAGAACATGCATGTACCACATGACTTGGTCGTAGTAGTGAGGTGGCAGTTCATTCATCGGGTTACGTGAGAACTTGATTTCAAGAATGCCCAGTGATCCATCAGCCCATTCGATAATCGCATCAGGGTTGGCTTTGAATTGAGGATTCTTTATTGATGCCCATGTGCCAGTGTTATGAGCTGTAAGCCATTCACTATTCTCAGAGACCCAAAGGTCTTGGATAGGCTGCTCAAAAACTGTGCCAAGTTTCATAGCCATAGATGGACCGTTAGATTCCCGAGGCAATTCCCCCAGGTATTCGAAGTACGCTGTATAGGCTGAACGCCAAGGATTGTGTCCCATAAGAGACCCAACTAATGAACCAGCAACACCCTTACGAGCCTCATGCCATTCATCTGAATCGTGTGCGAAGTAGCCCAATAATTTGCCATGGCCAAGCTTCTCTATTTGGTGGTCAATAGTCATGCTTTTAGCATAGTGAACTATTCAGACTTTGGAGCGTTTCCTAGTGTGTCTTTAGGGTTTAGCAGACGAATGATTACTGGCACAAATGAGATCCAAACAGTGTTAGCCACGATAGTCCAATCACCCGAATCAAATGATGTAGGCAATTTACCGATAGCAAAAACGGCTGTAAGGGTTGTCGCCAATAGTGAACGGAGGTAAGAGAGTGCGATGTCTTTCATTTATTTCTTTCCTAATTTTGGTAGCCATTGTAGAGGGTCCTCTACTGGCATAGTTGCGAGGTTTTCTGATTTGCCACACATGAAATGTAGGTGAGGTCCAGAGGATGCTCCAGTGTTACCGGAATGCCCGATGATGTCTCCTTGCTTGACCTGTTGCCCTACTTTGACTTCTGCTTTGTCGAGGTGACAGTAAGCAAAGATTCGGATTTGTTCAGCTGTGACATAAGTCCTGAGTTCGATAACATGACCGAGAATCTTAGATTCATAGACACGAACAATAGTTCCACGCCCAACAGCCTTTAGAGGTGTTCCCCTAGGAACTGTATAGTCGATACCCCTATGAGGTCCAAGACCCATAGCCTTACGCTGTTCACTGTGTGTTCCAAACAAGTCGTTTAGATGCGCAGGTGATAACGGATGGATGAGGGTTGTCATTAGATGTTGGCTAACTCAGCCTCATGTACCTGGATAGCAGATTCGATTACAGCGATGTTGGCTGTCGCCTGATCTATAACTTCTTGATTGCCTAGAGCCTCAGCAGACTTTAGGTTTAGTTCATTCTGGTAGCCCTCAAGGTTTAGAGCAGTAATACGCTCAGTTAGCAGTTGAGCCTTGTGCTCAGGAGAAACGTTAAAAGTCATTTATTTTCCTTTGTTAGTTACTAATAATCTTACTGTGGGATGTTATCAAAGATAGTTGTTTCAGCACCTGCTGCACCTGCACGGACAACAAGTTTAAGAGTTCCAGCAGTAGTGCCATCACGGAAATATAGCGTTGCTCGGTTTGCTCCAGGTGAATAACTTGCACCAGTTGCTCTAACAAACTCAAAGATTGCACCATTGTTGAACTCACCCATTGACGCTAATGCGTTTAGGCTCAAAAGTTGGCTTGCTCTTAGGACACCTGCTGAGGTCATTCTTGCCAGAATTGTTCCTGCCGAGTTTTGCCATTCCTGCAAGTTAGCAGTCTGAGATGCAGCACCACGAATAATCAAACCTATTGTGTTACCAATAATGTCGTTGTTAATGTAAGCATTTGTTCCAGTAAGTAAACCACCAGATCCAAAGTTTCCATTGTTACGCACTCTAAACGCAACACCAGCATCAGCTCTTTGAACTTCAAACAGGTTAGCCGATTGACTCGCAGCACCCTTGACTAGTAGCGGAGTAGTTGCAGCGTCATTAGTAATAATGTTGGCATGACCTGTTGTGCCAGAAATAAAAGAACCACTAGCGGGAACTGCAAAACTACCTAATGACGTGATGCGACTTAAAACTGTTCCACCGCTGTTTTGCCATTCCTGAAGATTTGCTGATTGTCCTGATGCTCCAATAATTGTCAAAGGTATTACTGCTGTTGCAGCGTTTGTTATCGTGTGCCCACCGACAGTAAAAGCGTTAGCAGATGCTAATTTGGCTGTACCTGCAAGGTCTGAAACTAAACTTGTGATCTGTGACTGAGCCAAGGTAAGTGTGGACTGTGCCTTGTTTTTCCATAAATCTGTTGAGGATTCGTATTGCAGTAAGTCGCCATTAGCCAGAGAACTTATAGCAACATCATGTATCTCATCTAGCTCATAACCGTTTTGAACCTTGACGTAAACATGGCCATCAGCAGTAGAGACCTTAGCGACAACACCAACATAGACCAGGTGATTAGGTGCCGTTGGTTTAGTTGCAGTGAATGCTCCAGCAGTAGTTGTAGATAAATAGAGCTGTGAACCAGCAGTCAAACCGTGTGTATTGAGACCTTCAAGATAACCCTCGACCATGGCGAAACCATCAGCATTATTTGCAAGGTCTGTCGATAGCCAGCCGAGAGTTCTTGCAGAAGTCACATCACTTGTAGCCAGAGCAGGTGTTACTTGGACATAGTTGCCGTTAGATCCAGAGGTGTAAACGATAGTGCCTTTAGACAGTGTTGCTCCAGTAGCGTTCCGGACCTTGACATAGATAGGGTCACCCTGAGCATAAGACACACCTTGAATACCCTGAATGCCTTGAATGCCCTGAATACCCTGAATACCCTGTGGACCTGTTGCACCTGTTGCACCTGTTGCACCTGTAAGCCCGGTCGGACCCTGAGACCCTTGAGGACCCTGTGGACCAGTAGCACCCTGAGGACCCTGCGCTCCACGCGCAAAATACACCTGAGCATAAATTGAATCTGGAACTACAATCTTTACAATCATTTAACAATCTCTGGAGTTACGAGGACTTGTCCTCTAGCCAATGTCAAAACCTTACTGGTCGAAGTCTGAGTCAATTCCAAAGCCCAAACATAATCAGTCTTAGTTAGCAACGATGTCTGTGTAGGTGTCAAACTAAAGTTCACGCTGTTATCACTAGTGTTCACAGTTGGCACAATGTCAATGATTGCAGCAGTCGATGGATTCTCTCTAACCTGCAACTTAGCTGTAAAACCTGTTAGGGAAAAAGCAACACCGTCAGCATCAGTAGGGTAAAAGGAACAGTCACCAGCAACACTAGGAAAAGTAGATCCAGCCAAAATCTCAAGGTCGAACCTGCCATCAGTAACGGTGTAGGTTTCACTCACTTACAGATTCCTCGACAACTGGAGCCTCTACTACTGGAGCAGACTTTTCAGCCTCAAGCGCAGCATAGTGATCTATACCCCAAGAGGTAGTTACTTTAGGTGCCAAAACTGGTTCTTTAGCCATTTTTTTATTCCTTTACTATCTTGTCGAACATCGACTTTAGTTTGGTGTATTCCTTATGTAGATTCAAGTATTTATCACGCCATTGGTCAAGTTCATTCTTTAGCGTGGCGATTTCATCTCTAAGTTCTTGATTGTTTTTATACATCTCAGCTCGCAGACGTTCCTCCAGGCTAATTGACTGAAAACGCCTAGTAGTCAGATACTTGAACAGACTAGAAACCCCAGTTCCACCCAAGATACCTGAGACCAAATAAAGCCAGATTTCAGTAGTCATTAGATACCCCTCCACAGACTTATGTTTACTTCCCAATGGTCAGCGTCAATTACATGGTTGATTCTAGTAATCATGTAGCGTTCCTGTAATGTCGGTAAACCGGCACTAGCGAACTCAATTTGTAAAGCATCCCCAATGTCCTCAGTCAAAATTGCACTAGGTGTTCCTGTACGCCTAATTGCTGGAATACTTACCCTCCTGATGGACTTAGGGTTAGCAGCAGTAGCCACAGCTGATGCCCATTGAGCATAAGTTGATGATGGAGATGTAGGGTCAAAATTGACTTCAAAGTCAGCTAGTTGGCGACCGTAAGCAGTAACCGATGAACTGTTAGTTGAAGTAGTTTTAGTTCCTGTAACAGCGTTAGTTACACGAACCTGATTAGCGATACCGTCAGACAAGTAACTGAGTTCTAAGTGATCCATGCAGACATGCAGATTAGATGAACTATGAACGTTGCTAACAATGATGTCGTTGGTATCCCATGAATAGCCTTGAACAGTATTTACATCTGCCCTATTGAGCCATCTCATACCACTGTTTTTGCTTGCCCATAGCCAACCTAATTCAGCATCGAGGAACTGATTGTAAAGTTCACCACTAGGAACATCTAGGTAAGTGTTCGCATACTGATAAGTACTAGAGCCACCTGAGAGAACTTGAGCCTGAGAATAGCGTGAATCAACAGCAGTAATAGCAGTAGCCAACTGACCCATAACATTGTTGAAAGACCTGGCACTGGTGCCTGTGATGTTGAATGTGCCAATCTGTGTATTTAGAGCTAGGCGACCCATGTCATTTGCAGTAATAGTTACTTGTAACTTTTGAGCCTCAACAATGTAAGCCATTTCAATATTTTGAATAAAACCTGTAAACAGTGCATTCCAAAGAGTAGCATCTAAATACTCAATACGAATCTTTTGATTGCTCGCATAATCTGGACCATTTAGGAAGTCTGACAAATCTTTTTTCATCATTTTGATAGAGGCAATACCCACGCTAGGTTTAGCAAAAGTATTCTGTTCAACATCAACGCCACGATCTATCTCTAGTTCAAATGAATCGGCTTGGATGCTGTTCCAAGTTCCAGATGGTTTTTCGTATTGAATACGCAGGTCAGTTTTGATATCGAATGGCATTAGTTAGCAAAATACTTTCTGCCAGATTTCTTTTCGAAACCTCTAATAGCCTTAATAATGTCCTCAGCTGAGACGTTGGCTTTGTTGATGTTGATGCTATAAGTCTTTTCGCCAGTGTTATTGGCTAGGGTTTGAACGCTTTGCCCTGTGGTTTGAAGTGATCCACGAAGTCCGAGATACTGAGATAACTTACCTGACTGTAAAAGACCCTTAGCAACAATGTTTCCCTGAGCAGGACCCATACCAATAAGTTCCTCAACCACATCAGCACCAGCACCAGCCTTAGTCAATTTAGCCAGGTTATCTTTGAAACCCTTAGCAGCGTTTACTACACGCTTTAGTTTGTTGATAACAACATCCACATTGAACACGCTGTTCTCGTCTTTACCAAAAGTTCCAAACGCTAAACCAATAGAATCTCTGAACTTCTCGCCAGTCTTAGCAATTTTGTCTGAACCCTCTGAAACAGTTTTAGCAATAGTGGCAGCAGCCTTTACAATCTTTTGTTTGCTCTCATTGGTGGCTCTAGCCTCCCAGGCACTGCTCCAAGATTCCTTAATCTTTCGACCTTGGTATTCCCAGAATGTTTCACCATTCTCTAGATCATCAGCAGTAACAGCGTTACGAGCTTTGACAGATGCCTCACCAGCCTCAATAAATGCAGATGCCAAAGTTCCAAGAGCAACAACTAGAGCACCAATACCAGTTCCAATAAGAGCAATTTTTAGAGCCTTAGTTGAGATGGTGGCAAGTTTAGTAGCAAACTCGTAAGCCTTTACAGCCCCAGTAATCAGCATCCAGCCAACCTTGACTGTTATAAGCGCAGCTGCAAGAGCCTTGATTACGGCAATGTTTTTGACAACAAACTTGGTTAGTTCTGAAACTGCTTTACCAGCCTGAACAAACAAACCAACGATTTGCTTTACATTCTTTTGACCCTCAGTCGAGGCTAGATATTTACTGAACTCATCCAGCGCAGGTAACAGAGCTTGACCGATAGTTTCCTGAATGTCAGCCAGCATAACTTGGAACCTTTGGTAAGGGTCAGCATCAGCAGCAGTTTTAGCAGCACCTTTGAACTGTTCATTCAACTGAGCCATAAAGTCGCCACCAGTTTTGATGCTAGGCAGTAACTTCTTTAGGGATGCAGTGTTGCCGTTGTAAGCCTTAGCAATAGCGTTAGTAACTGTGCCTAAATCTTTACCTGTACCGGCAGAGACATCCAGAGCGGTGTTTAGTAAATCTTGACCCTTAACAAGTGATCCGGTTGCTCGAACAGCAGTCGCCAAAGCAGGTCTAAGGTTGTCATCCAATACGGCCGAACTGAGCTGTGTCTTGGCAATAAACTTTTCTGCTCCAGCAATAGCACCAGCAGTAGCACCAACAGTGTTTTTTAGAGCATTAGCCAGGAGAGCCTGAGACTTACCATCCTCAACGGCTGCTTTAGTGGACTGCTTTAGAGTCCTCGCTAATTGAGCAAAACCTAAACCAATACCGGCTGCACCTAAAGTCTTATTTAGGGTATTGCCAACAGATCGCGCAGTGTTTTGAAACTTACGTAAATCAGCAGAGATGGCAGCAGTAGTCTTAGAGAGTTTGTTCTCTCCAATAAAATTGACTACTAGATTCTGTGCCATTACTCAGTTCCTTTATCTTTCAGAGCATCTATTACAGCTCGGTATTCCCTGAGAGTCATGGACCTGACTTCTGTCAGACTTAGACCTGCATGGACAACCATGAACGCAGTGCGCTCGGCTGCTATATCTGCAACTATTCTTTTGGGTCGTCCTCACCTGCGAACAAAGCATTAGCCTCAGTCATTGAGATATTGCCAGCCTGTTCTAAAGTGAAGTTTGGATCAGTTCTTTTTTTCATAATGAAAATGATTGCTTTCATGGCTTTACCTTTAGCCTGTCCAGCATCCATCAACTGGTCGATAGACGAACCGGTAATCAGTTCAATCTGCTCAACTTCATTTAGGGTTAGTGATTCAAAGTCGAATACATTGGTGGTCATTTTTTCGCTCCTGGTAGATTGTCGATTGTTTGTCGCATGAGACGTTCATAGTTTTGAAGTATCTCTTGCTTTGTATAGCCTAATGCTTCACTAAAGAATGGCTGAGGTCTGATGCCTCGATAAGTGCCGGGTTTCAAAGTGCCACGGTGAGCACTAGATACAACTTTCCATCCCCAGTGAATCGGGTTAGCGTAAGGTACACGCTTGCCACCAGCTTGGACACTACCTCCACGTTCAATACGCCTAGGTCTCATGCTGGATTGAAGTGCACCTGTTTTGACTGGAACCAATGACTTGGCTTGACGAATGAGGATCAATGCACCCTGATAACCAGGCTCAGTTAGAACCTCGCGTGATGCACCAAGTTCCTTCATGGCCCTGATTGTTGTATTCAGGTTTTCGACAGTGATTCCAGTCTCCACAGGAGAACTAACTAAGCAGCTGTTTTTACAGTTAGACCGTAGTAAACAGGAGGAGTAGTTGATGGTGTGTGTACAGCGTTCTTGACAGTCAAAGTTACAGAGAACTTCACAACTTCGCCAGAGTTTAGGCTTAGAGGTGGCAACTGGTCAAAAATGACTGTACCGGTGTAGATAGGACTTGAGGCAGTTCCAACAGCGTTACCTTGTGGGGCTACTGTAAAAGCAACTTCACTTCCGAAACTGGTCCAGAGGATTCTGTAAAGAGATGCAGCATCTCCAGAGGTTGTTCCATCTAGCTGTAACTTCCATTCCCCACCGGTGCGAACCTCACAGAATGTCTGGACATCGCCAGGAGCATCGTTAAGGGTCAGTTCGACAAGGTTAGCGTCACATGAGTATTCAACAGTTCCAATAAGGAACTTGATGTTTTGGGCTTTAATACGGGTCGATGTAGGCATCGGTTTTCCTTTGTTAGAGAGTTATGGATAAATCTAGGTTTAGATCACTTGCAAGATACTCAGCGTTATTTGCAGCCAACCTATACGGTGGGTTTACAGTCTTTAGAATTACATATCCTAAAGTACTAATTGCCGAAACAGTGTCAGCGATAAGTTCATCTAGAGCCTCAGTAGCCTCCTCATTAGTTGCAGTGCTAGCAACCAAAGTGAGGTTTAGACCTAGACGGTATTCATTACCGACAGTTTCAGCTACAAGATACGGACTACCAGAAGTGATGATAACAATTGGTGGAGTAATGCGTTCTGGAACATAATCCAAAACATCTAATCCAGCCGTCTGTAAGTCAAGTGCGAACTCAGCCTTACTTGCTGTTATCTCGTTGCTCATAGTCCGGGTCCTGTAAAGGGTAGGAGCATCTCACGCGCAGCATTCATTGGATCCTTAGCAATACGAACCGTAGTTCCAAGGTCAGCGAATTGAGCCACACCGTTAGGTGCAGACCTACGATGAAACAGCTCAGAGGCACATGAGAGAACAGCAGAATCTAATACATCGGTAGGTACGCGACCTGAACCGACAAACTTGGCGACCATCTGATTAGCAGATGCTAAACATGAATCGACAAATGTAGAGACTTCTTTAGTTCCAACATATGCTCTGAACTGTTCCACCGTTACAGCCATGAGTTATTAGGCTCCGGTGTTTAGCTTGACGATTGCACCCTCAAACGGAACTGCAACAGCAGCGTAACCGTAAACAGAGTATGTGTCCTGCAACTTGGTGACATCGGTTGAGCTCAGTCTGGTTGGGTTACCAGATGATTCGTAGGTTGTCAGTGCAGATGAGTGAGCCAAGTAAGCAGTCTTTGCATCCATAGCAGGATCTACAACGATAGGCAGACCAAGGATAGAACCAGTTAGACCAGGGATGTTTGAGCCACCGATTGAGTTTGAACCATCGCCAACCTGAGCAACTACTGGACGACCAGCAGTGTCCACGATTGAAACTAGACGCTTGTAAGCAGTTGTACCTGCAACGATGAACTGTGGAGATAGACCAGTTGCGTTGTAGATGTAAGCAGCACCATCAGCGATTCCACCCATAACAGCAGCAGCAGTCAGAGCTGAGATGTCATAAGTCTTACCAGTCCAAGTTAGACCGGTTAGAACAGCGATGAAGTCCACGTTCATTTTCTTTGCGTAAGCAAGAGACATAGCCTGGAATGCAACATCAAGATAGTTCACGGTTGAACGCTCGATAGCCTGCTTTGAGATGTTTGTGTAACCACCGTAAGTGTTTACTGTTACTGAAACAGTTGATAGAGCCACGTCACCAGTTGATAGTGCAGTGTTCTCTGTGGTCTGCTTGCCAACAGCAATAGTGTTGGTGTTTACCTTTGCGTATTCAATGGTTAGACCAGTTGCTGGTAGAGCCTGAATGTTGAATGCGTTTAGGGTTGGACGACCTGAGTTGATTAGGTTGTTGATGTAACCTACGAATGCTGGACGAAGTGCTGCATCTGCGCTAGTTGCACGGAACAGTTCGACTGCATCTGGGTCACCTGAAACTAGAGCCTTAGCATACTCACCCTGTGAGCGGAACTTGGTCTCGAATGCGTTTGTAGCAATTGTTGGAGTCTTTACAAGCTCAAGTTCTCTGCGGATTTCAGCCACTTCATCTTGAACAGCACGGACATCCAATTCCATGTTTTCAGACATGTTGGTTTCCTTTGTTTGGATTGAATCCGCTACCACCTCGGCAACGGTTGATTCCTCACGGACCTCAGATACAGATGCACCTGCGAACGCGGGAAAACTAACTAGAGAGACCTCTTTCAGATCTACTAGGGTACGAGTGACTAAATCAGCCTCTCTGGTCTGTTCAACAGCCATAAAGCCAACTGAGAACTTGTTGATTACGCCATCGCGCAAAAGTGTGTAAGCCTCGTTGCCTCTAGGTGTATCACTAATCTTGGCTCTAATCTCGAACCCTGCCTCAGTGTCTCTACCCTTAAGAATCTTGCCGATTGGCTCTGAGTGTTGCCAGAAAAGTTTTACATCCTCAACTGAACGGATTGCACCTGGTACGAACTGCTCACGATACATGCCACCAATGTCAGCGACCTGACCATAAGGCACAGCTAGTCCAACTACTTCTCTAGTCTCAGCATCAAGGCGAACCTCAAAACTTCTAGTTTCTAATTCGGTCATTCAAGACCCTCTTTTCTACGTACTTCCTCGGTTGTCATAAAGCCAGCACGAATTGCTGTCTCATACATGTTGAAACGGTTAGCCATGTCTGCACGGAACAGACCCTCAAAATTGAACTCAACCCTAGTTCCTCTAGGTAGGCATTCACTTAGAGCATCAGAGATTGCATCGGTGTAAGCCATGATTGTATGACGGTAAAACACCTGATTCTCGTCTTGCAGATTGGTGTAAGTGTCTGATGATCCATCAACGCCAGTCAAAAGCAGTCTTGCTGGAATACCGAACAGTCTCGCAATAGCCTGAACCTGCTGAATCTGCACATCAGTAAACATGGCATCTCTAGGGTTTAGCTGAACAGTCTGCCATTCAAAGCCCTGACCTAAAACAGCAACCTTGCGCTCAGACTGCTTGGCATGCCATCTCTCAGTAATCTCATTAGCATCCTCAGCACCAATAGGCTTATCAGTCTTTAGGATGCCTGTCGGAATACCTGCCTGACCAAACCAGTTAGCAGCAAAATTACGAAGTTCAAGCGCAGCAGAGATGTCTTTATTACATGAGTCAATCGGACCAAGACCACGCAGGTAACCTACACGGCTAAAGAGCTTGAGATGCTGGATGTCTGTGGTAGTAGTTGCCACCGGTAAGTCTGCATTGACTTGATAGTCGTAATACTTGATGCCTCTCTCCAGGCGAATAGTCACAGCGTTAGCAGGTATCAAAGTTAGGTTATTTACTTGACCGTTAGATCCATAAGACTTTAGCCAGAACGCGTTGCCATCAAGAGCCATAGAGACAACAGTCTGGAATAGGAAGTCACGCTTAGATTCCAAAAAGTTTGGTTTGTTCACTAAGACTGGATTCTCTACTGGAACCTCGATACCTGTGGCATACCTAAAAGTTTGCATCGGCATCTTAGAGATTGGTGTCGCAATAATCTGAATGGAACGATACACAGCTGTAAGGGTCAAAGCCTCATTTACGCCAACAGACCAATCAGAACGGGTAGGCCAAGTTGGAGTTACCGAACGTGATTCAGTATCTCTACCTGTTATGCGTTGCCATAGGGTCGCCATTACTTAGGAATGTATAGCAGACATCCGACAAAGTCAAAATACTTGTAACCCATATTCTTGGTGTGTCGCAGAAACATAAAGAGCCATGACAGTTGCCATAAGAGCATCTATGTCACCTAAAGATTCTTTACGACTAATCAGCCAAGTTTCACCAGTGTATTTTGCTATACCTTTAGGCGACTGCAATTGAAGTAATGGATCGTTACGGTGCTTGACCTGACCAGTTGAGAACATGGCGTAAACAGTTGAACATGCACTAGAGATTTCTTTAGTCCATAACTGCCAGACCGGTAACCCATCAGCCTTTAGTAATTTAGCAAGATTAGGCAATTGCCGGTCATCAAGAGAGATAGCTGTAACGCCTCCCCTGGCGACAAGTTCTCGAAGTCTGTTATATAAAACTCTCTCAGTAGCACCAGCGAAAGTAGCAACCAACTCAGTTTCAAATGTTCCATCCTCACATTTACGCGCAGCTGCAATAGTTGCGAACTCCCAATTTTTAGTACGGTCCACAGACAGCACTATGTTTTCTTGTTTTGTAATTCCATCGCCTGCTGCTTTAGCAAATAGTTCTGAGGCTATCCAAGACTGAGCAGTACCAGCAATAAATTGGTTTAGTCTGTATCGTCTCGCCTCATGTTCAGGGATTGACCTAATGTCTGACAGCACAGTATTCAAATCAAGACGACCAGCATCTATTGACGGATTAGCCATCTTTAGAGCTAGAGGTTCATCTACCTGAGACCCATCCGGTGCTTGCCAGCAAAAGAAACCTATGCGCTCTAATTCAGGGTCACCCTGAGCAGCAGCAGTTCCAAGTTTGTATAGATCTATAAGCGTTTCACTTGACTGGTCTCCAGCAGTAGTAATGCCGATAACCATTCCATCCTTGCGTTGCGCAGTTCCTAAAACAGCAGCCGACCACATACCAGTTTTAGCCAGGTGAAGTTCATCGAACAGACAGAGGCTCATCGGGATTCCTTGGAGCGCAGATTCTTTAGCAGCCTTGACATCGTATCGACCAGAGCCATCAGAGGTTAGGATTCCTCGTTGCTCAGTAGCCTTTTTGAATCGTTTAGCCAACCATTCATTTTGCTGAATCGTGAACAGCACCCTTGAATAAATAATTCGGGCTTGGTCAGTTGATGATGCCAGAGAGATAACTTGAGCACCTTGATTGTGTAATAGCAGACCATAGATTCCAAGAATCGCACCCAGTAACGACTTACCATTTTGGCGACCCATGCTCACAATAATTTGGCGATACCTCAACTGGTTAGGGTACTGAGGATGGTTACCTGGATAACGTTCCAACATGTGTCGAAGTAGCCACTTTTGCCATTCATCTAACTGAATACCATCAGGTTGCTCAGGTGACTTCCATGCTATGTTCACTAACTCAATGAGCTTGTCGCCATCAGTAATAAATTGTTGCTTTAGTGGCTTAGTGTAAATCGCTGGATAGCGCACACCCCTGCGCAGAGAATCACCCATCAGCGTTTGAGAATCGCCTCTAATGGATCATGAGCACCTTGGTCACCAAGAGACCTCTTTAGTTCAAGGTAAGTTTTACGAAGTTCAGCAGCAGTTGAAGTGTTGGCTTTATTGTCGAAGTCCTCAGCTAGTGCCAGGCAGATTAGAGCCAGAATCTTTTGGTCCAACCCTAGTTCTAAACCTTGTAGCCACTTATCTAAAGCATCTCTTACCATTCGGTTCTCTCTTTCCGGATAATTTACCTATTCTGTCAAAATGGCAGAACTTGCGTGGGATGAAACAGCACCCATAGAAAAAACCCTACCACCGAGGACAGGCGATGATAGGGCTATTCTGATGGCTCA
>Ga0247723_1000928_pt1 | contig 18120 bp, 30 predicted proteins | sample MSEWelMarce5H_FC_FD_189079 | JGI IMG/M metagenome (GOLD analysis project Ga0247723, IMG submission 189079) | Subsurface sediment microbial communities from gas well in West Virginia, United States - MSEEL Well Study Marcellus 5H_FC | ecosystem: Environmental > Terrestrial > Deep subsurface >... | reverse complement strand
GTAAAGGGTCATCATTAAAGGATAACATAAATCTACCAGCATTATCAGTACCAGTAAACTTAGCCTGAACTAAATCTTCAATTGTTTGTCTTTCTTCAGGTGCAGGAACTCCATTATTAAAGTTAATCATTACAGATGGTAAGAAACCATTCGTAATGTTATTGTAATGTAAGTTACTTATCTCACCTTCTGATATTGCAAGTTGTAATGCTGAAACCCAATCAGGTAAAGAGTAATAGTAAAATCCTGGACAATAATTCTTAATATACATTAGTTCCATCTTTTCTTTAGATGTACCAAATGCAGGAATTGTTTTCTTATCTTTTACTTTACGATGGTCTTTCCAATCAGTACAATAGTAATAGTTTTCAATACGAGGATTATCATAAATCTTTTCAGCACGAATCGTTTGGATTGGTACGTGATATAATTTAATTACCTTAGTATGGTCATCATTCCAATAGACTTGATATGCTGCATTACCAAACAACTTTAAATCGAATGCTACACGTTTTGTTTCTTCTTGTGGTATGATTCTTTGTAATTGTGAATTGAATCCCTCATTCTTTGAATATACCCCCTTACCGAAGATTAAATCCGCGATACCTTCTATTGATGCTGCATTAGTGGTGGATACATTGTGTGCAGCTACTACTGCATCAAAAAAATCATCCTGTCCATAAACTCCAAACGGCACCCAACTATAACGAGTTTTAGTATCCTCATTAATAATCGGTAACTGATTATTGTTTACATTTACAATTGCAAAGTTTTGTTGTTGTTTCATATTATTCGTAAATTACATATTTGTTTTCGGATGTATTTGAGATGTATTGTGTATTCTTATTCTCATATACTGATTTATCCATTGATTGTGATGCATATACTTGTATTGTACCATTCCAAATTACAGAATTACCATTAATCACTCTCATTCTATATTCAGAACCTACATATGCTCCACTAATAGATGCTGTAAATGCAAGGATATTTTCGTATGCAGTGAATTGAGTTCCACTCATACTTCCTGTAAAGGTGTTTAACCCCATCATATCTGTTAAACTCATTGTATATGAGTTCGTTGAAGAACCAGTATCTTCGGTTCTAAAGGTGTAGGAATTGGATTGTGAGATATAATATGGTAGCATTATCTAAGTCTTTACATATAATAACACCATTTTATCTAGAAATAGTTAGGGCATAAAAAAAGGTGAAACTCTGTCTCACCTTTTCTATTCGTTATGCTATATATAGTTATGCACCGTATACAACAGAGAAGTTTTGTGTTAAACCACCTAAAGCGTTTGTTGTGTTTGAACCTGATAAGAATGCAGCTGGTAACTTTTCTTGTCCTTGTAGAGTTACAGAATAACCAAATAGGTCACCTAAACTTCCTCCAGTTTGAATAGTTCCTGCAGTTACATCACACCCTTCTTTTTCACCCAACAATAACGACTCACCATTTTGTGTCCATACAATGATTTGTGGACGGCCGTAAGCCATCAACTTTAATTGTGTGGTCATTTCATTAGTTAATTTTTTCAAGTTCAATGTCAAATCTTGTGAAAAGAATGTTGTACCATTTTCTCTTGATGAATTAACCGTCTCTGTGTATGCAGATGTACCTTTAAGTTCGTAGTAATATAATACTGAACCAGATGGAATGGCAGTTACTTCGTTGTTTGTTTTACTAAACGAACCAGTCGTATAGTTAATAAAATAAACACCTTGTATACCTCCAACGGATTCCTTACATACTTCATTACGTCCAGCAGATAACTGACAATTTAGACCTGTTAATGCCATAATATTTTCCCGTTTATTGAGTTAGTTAAAAAAAGGGTGAGTAGTAACCCACCCTTTTATATTTTTTTTAATTAGTATGCTCCGTAGTATACGATGTCTTCACCGATACCGAACTGAACACCCGCTGTGTATCTCATGATAATGCGGTAGTTTTGTGAACCGTCTAAGTTTGCCATATCCAATACTCTTACTTCATTGTAATCTGATAATAAACCAGTACCGAAGAATAAGTTAGATTTTTGAGCTGCTACCATTTTACTAGAAGGCATACCTGGACAAAGTACTAAATCAATACCATTGTAGTTGTAAGGTTTAGCACCAATTGTGAATTGGTTGTTGTATCCGTTAGCACCGTAAGATGTAGCAGAAGTTTGACCTGCTGTAGCTTGTTGGTATGCTTTAGCAACGTTTGTTGGAATGTAGATAACTAAATCTTCTTTACCATATACTTCGTTAGGAATAGATGATACTAAACCATCTAACTTAGCGATTACGTTAGTTGAATCGATTGAACCAGATAAAGCACCAGCTCTAGAAGTTGGACCACTTGTACCTGCTGCAATTACTGATGTAGAACCTGTTACTGCTACTGAAGCAGAGAATAGAGTTGTAAAACCTGGGAATGAACCATTTGTGTTACTTCCTTGCCAGATAGCGATTTCTGTTGCTTCTGCAACTTTACCACCAACATAAGATACTAAGAAATCATTGAATGATGCAGGGATAGTATCGAATGCAGAGAAACCTAATTGTAATGCTTCCCAGCTATCTACGAATTCTTGCTTACATAATTCTAAGTTAACTTGTAACTCTTTTGGAGTTAATACTTGCTCAGAGATTGCTACTGATGAACCAGATGTTGCGAAATCACAAGATGCATCTGATACAATGTTACTTACGTCTAATTTTTGGATAACTGATTTGTACTTCACGTTTGGCATGATAGTAATCAATTTTTTATCCAAAGTGTTTGCACTTAAAAGTGCGGCAGCGATATATCCTGAAGCCGCTTCACCTGCATATGTTGAGGTTACAATCGGTTGACCTGCTGCAAAGTTTTGATTTTTTTTCATTTTCTTTTTCCTTTGAGGTTAAAAATATTTTTGTTTATTTATATAATTTAGATAAGAAACTAGATTGTGAATTAACAATCTTCTTACCATAATTTTTTGTGTTAGTTTGAATAGCTGACATCTTAACAGAATCAGTAGGAGCACCATCTAATTTTGGTAACTCTTCTTCTTCCATCTCATCTTCTACTATTTCTTCTTCTTTAATTGCTTCTTTGATTTCTTCCATCTTAGCAATTTTCTTTTCCATCTCAGCAATTCTGTATGATAATTTTTCAATCATTGCCAATTCAGTTTCTTCTTCTACTTCACCTAATGGTTTACCATTAGTTTCTGGTAAATCTTCCGATACCTCATCTACTTCTGCAGCATTGATTGTACCTGATTTAATTTGACCTGGTACTTCTGGCATTACGTTTTCTTTATTAGCGTTTCCTGCTTGAGGAGTAGCTTCTACCTTAACATCTTCTAATTCTACGTTTTCTCTTTCAACGATAACACCATCTTTAGTAATTACTTTGATGTAGGTTTCATTACCTTCTGAATCTTTTAATTCTAATTCGTGAGTACCATCTGGTGCTGGGGTTTTAGTTCCATCTTCTGAAACTATTTCTACTTTTTCATTTACATCAAAAGTTGGAGATTCTACAATTGTACCATCTTTCAATCTAGCGTAAGTAAATGCAACTTCCTTCTCTGCAGAAAGTAATGTCATTATTTTTTGTAAGACTGTTTTTGAATTCATATCTGTTGTTTTTTTCTTTATAGCAGTAATAACACCGCCGAGTTAATAAATAGTTATTTTAATTTTATATTTTTATATTAGGTTATAGTAAATGCATTTACACCTAATGAAGTAAAGGTATGATAAATGTATCCACTACCTGATGTAATCGTTCCTCCAGTACCAACGGGAGTAGATGATAAGTATCTTAATACTACAACACCACTACCTCCAGAACCTCCATTTGCATCTCCTGCAACTCGTGTGAAACCACCTCCACCTCCACCACCTGTTCCTAAAGTACCATCAATTCCATTTCTTGCTGCTCCAAATGTTCCACCTTTTGCTCCATTACCACCACCATAAGATGCACTACCACTTTGAATAGCAGCATCAGCACCTGCTGCTCCACCTGAACCACCACCTCCACCTGCTCTATCTATACCATCAAACCAAGTGATACCTAACCCACCATTACCTGGTGTTGTTACTACACCACCACCTGTTGTTACTACTGATTGACCTATTGTAGATGCTCCACCTCCACCACCTCCACCATAACGTACGTTATAGGTAGAAGCGAATCCACCATCAAATCCTTGCCCATCTATATTACTACCTGTTTCAGATGTATATGGAGGAACGCCTTGAGCGGTAACTGAAGCACAACTTGCTCCACCACTACTTCCACCCGTTCCGCCTGTTACAAATAAGTTGTAAGTTAAACTATCTATTACTTGTGTTTTAGAACCTGCTCCTCCACCTCCACCTGCTGCTGTGTATATTGTATCGAATGATGATGATTCACCACTAGAACCTGAGACAGTTGTATTTGTACCACCTGCTCCTCCATCTCCTATATAGATAGGATATGCACGTTGTTGTAATAAGTTTAAACTACCTGAAACAACACCACCTGCTCCTCCTCCACCTGAACCACCATTTAAAGTGTATCCACCACCTCCACCGCCACCGATGATAAGGTAATCAATTATTACACCCGAAGTTGCTAAAAATGTGAATGGAGTAAATCTCATATTATCTTAAATTATTTACACCAGCAGAATAGATTGAACCCGTATTACTAAATACTACAAATGTAAGTACATCTACTGCACTACCACTTTGGGTTGCTGTATATGGACTTATAGATGGGAAATCAAATTGAGAAGAGAATGTTAATGTTCCTCCTACTACTGATGCTTGTGTTACTTTTAAACTTACTGTCTGACCTGGCCTTACATTAGTTGCTTCTACTCTTGTATCACTTCCTGATACTAAAGTTAGTTCAAAGAAGTTTGTAGTACTGAAATCTAATGATGCAGTGTTAGATGTAATAGTTTGTGTTCTTACATTACCTCTTACACTACCTGTTACTATGGTATTACCATTTATAGATAAACTACCAGTAACACCAATGTTCTGTCCTTTTAATTGTAATGTTGGTAATGCAGTATGACCGATACCAATTCTTGTAGCAGTTCCTCCAGAAAATTCACCAAACTGCATATCATCTGCATATAAACTAGCAAATGTATTTCCAGTGTATAAATCTCTCATTGAAAATCTACTAACTCTAGCAGAACCAGATGCCTGAACTGCAAAATCTACTCTTTGACCATTTAAGGTAATTTCAGAACCATAGTTGTAATTAGTACTATCATAGCATTCAAATGCAAATGAATCATCAAAGTTACCACCACTACCACCATAATCTATAAAACCAAAGTTTACATAGTTGTATGGTTTACCAGAAGTATTTACACCAGTTACACTTATGAAATCAGTTTGTGTATTATCACCTGGTGCTGCAAATGTTTGTTTAGATGTACCATTAATAGTTTGATTACCATTAAATGTATTACTTCCAGTTGTTGCAGTTCTAGCTAATCTAACATCTACTGATGATGAGAATGCTGCAGGATTACCTAAACCATTTATTGTTGATGCAGATACGGAGTTTGCAGTAACTGCTCCTACGAATGCTGCTTGAGTTCCACCACCCGCACCCATTTGAACTATGTTAGTTCCATTGGATGTTTGTAATTCTAAACCATTACTACCTTGTGCCTTAATATGATGAGTAACTAAGTTACTATTATTGACCATATTAATATCACCATCTATGTTCATACTACCAGTTATCTGTTGTGAACCTGATACTCTTACTGTCCCATTAAGGGTTTGTGTATCATTAGTTGCATCACCTAATATATTTGAACCACTACTGAATATTACCGAAGATGATTCAATGGTTGTAACAATCTGATATGCATTTATTGTACCACTAACGATTAAATCCGCGTTAATGGTTTGAGTTGCAGTAAATGTATTAGTTGTATTTGTTCTTGCGAAAGAACCTGTCTCTGATTCAGTTACAAATGAACCTGATTGAGAACCTAAGTTATTCCATTTAGTATCATTAGAACCCGTATAAACACCAATGGTTGTAAACTTTGTATCTACTGAACCTGTGTAAGTTCCTAATGTAGAAAACTTTGTATCTACTGAACCAGTATATGTTGCGAGTGTACTATTTTTTGTATCTTGTGATGCAGAGAATGTATTTAGTGGGTTTAAGATACTAACTACTTGTGAACTACCAGAAACTAATCCTGATGGTTTACTTGTTACGTTATCCCACGGAATGGTTGCAACCGATGCAGTTATTACTAAATTAAAAGAAGAACCATTCTCTTTTGTAAAAGTTAATACATCACCTGCTACACTTGCAGTAATTAATAATCCATCAATGATAGTATTTGTATCAACTATCCTAGTATTGAAAGATGCAGATTCTGCTGTGTAGATGGTTTGGTTGACGGTTGAATCAATCAAATCTACGTTAAATGCTCGTAAATCTGCTGGAGTAATTGCTCCAGTATTATTGTTTGGAAACGATACACTATTATCGTATTTTAATTCGTTCTTAGATACTGCTGACATATAAGTTAGTTGTTTTATTCAATTGTGATATCAAATCCATCACTATAACCATCGGAGAATGCACCATTGTTGGTTCTATAAGGTGCTTGAATTACTCCAATACCTTGTTCCATTAAATGGCCATTGCAACAACTTACATCGTATATATCTGCGTGTAGACATAAACAACCTCTTCTATTATTCTTAGGAGATGATAAACCTAAAGTAGGTCCTATATAGACACCACTTTGGTTTTCTCTATTAACAGAATAACGAAGATTTCCATTACGTGAATTAGACCATTTACCCATCAGATGAATTTGTTTTACTTTAATAACAACAAATAATCGGATTATACTTAACCACCTTGTCGTTTGATATTCTCTCTATGGATTAGATTCTCTAATACTCCTTTATCTGATTTGTATGCTAGATAGAGTAAACACATCTCTAAAGGATATCCAGTTACTTCTCCGAACTTTGTGATATCCCCTTCCGCGAGGTCAATAATTGTTTGGTAACTTCCCCACTTCTTTGCAAAATTTGCATGGAGTGTGGATGCTTGTCCTCCTCCTTCAAATAATTCGGGATAGAAATTACTAAGTCCGTTGACAAATGAAGAAAAAAAAACAATGCTCCGAAATGGATGTTCATTCCCCATTGTAACATCTCTTTGGTATTATCCTCTGTTGCATCATAGGGTTTTGTAGTGTACATAGTTCCCTTCTGTTCAACGATTGGACGATAAAGGATATTCATTATCTTTACCCAATTATCATCGATAGCAAGTGAATCATACTTACTGATATCTAAATACGCACCATATGCCATTTTAGATAAGTTAGGTTCGAATCCCCACTTCTTTCCATTCCATTCTACAATAGGAACTAACTCATGGTCTACTCTACCAATGAATTGACTTAATTCAGTTCTTAACATTAGGTAATCAGATACTGCAAGACCTGATAGATACTTTGCATCTAAACCACATAGGGTTTCTAACATCACTGCAACTACTGCATCTTCATCTTCTGCATAGTTAGTTAATTCCTTTTGAAGTGCAAGGTATTTCTTTAGTGAGATTCCATTCCAATCTGTTGGTATGGTTAAGGTTATTTGTTTGTTCATATTATCTTAATTTAAATCGAATGTATTTGTATTACTCATCAATTGTCTTATAGTGAGTGTTAGTTGTCTTATCTTAGCATCTCCGTTTCTTACATACGCATCCATTGCGATTATCTTTGCTTTCAGTTCTTCGTTCTCTAATCTCACTTGTTGTGCGAAGATGATTAAATCTTTAAGTTCTTCTTCTGTCCACGTTTCTTGTTTCATATCTTAAAAGTTTCTTGCTCCTCCAATCGATAACGCGTATGTTCCTTTCTTCTGTGCAGTTTGTGTTAGTTTCATTAACCCAACATATCTTAGTGCATCCATTAAGTGGTCTAATCCTTCTTCGGGTCTATCGGTGGTGTATCCATTCTTATCTGTTGCATACTGATAACCATACATCTCATTGATTAAGTTCTGTGATGATTTCAATACGTTTATCTTCCAGTTCTGTAATACACTAATACCAAACTTAATACTATCAGGTCCTTTCTTTACGGGTTTAGCATTGAATCCTAATCTATATAGTTCTTCTACTGAACGTGGTTCTGAACTATCACACCATATCTCATAACTCTTATCTATACCGAATTGATTTAACTTAGTTGCAATATCATTCATTACTAATCCTCTTTCATACAGAACTTCTTCTACATAAAGATTATTGTTAGTATCCTTATACACCGCAACAACTGCTGTAGGGTCTTGTGAGTATCCCCAGTCTAATCCGAATCCAACGAATTGTGTATCGTTCTCATCCCAATCATCTATGATACGGAATTGATATATTGCTTTATCATTCAATGCAAACTCACCCTTACCATAGATTGTCCATAGTTTAGGATTCTTTATTTGTAAATCTTCAATTGATTGTACCATCTCTTTAGGTAGAAATGGATTATCATTATAGGTAGTAGTGAATCTTTGACAATCTTGCATCTGTCTTAACCAATGATAAGGTGAGACAGTTGGGTTGTAAGATAGAATGATTCTACCTGATGTACGAATGGATAATTGGAAATACGAACTCTCTTCTATTTCTGATGCTTCATCTAACCAAAGGATATCTGATTTAAACCCGCGTAGTTTATCTGGGTCATCCGTATTAACAAAGGTGAAGGTAGAACCATTATCTAACCGATAAACTCTCTCTGTGGAGTTCCAATTAGTTTCTACCCATAGACCTAACTCTTGTAGGATATCTTTAAAATCCTTTATGTTAGTTCTTTTAAGTGAGGGGATTGTTTTACGCACTATGGATATATCTTGTTTAGATTCTATCCCTTGTACTATCAACCATTGAACGATACCATAACTCTTACCAGAACGTGTACCACCAATGTGTTGGCTAACTCTGTGTTTACTCTCCTGAAGATGTTGGAACGTTATAGTTGTTTCTATGTTTATTTGCATAGTTGACCGTGTTTATATGCCGGATTATCTTTACCAAACATAATTGGTGGGATATTTAATCCATTATCATATGCATGTTTCATATTTTCACTACGTGTAGACCATTGTAAGTTTTCTACTCTATTATCATCCTTTATACCATTGATGTGATTTATTTCACCTTTGTTATCTGGATTAGGAATAAATGCTTCCGCAACAAGTCTATGCACATATCTACTGAATCGTTTACCATTAGTATATAAATCAACTGAATGGTATTTATGACTACCTCTGCATAATATACCTTTACTACCTCTTACTCTTCCTAATGTACTTACTTCGTAATTAGGTATTGCTGGTATTGGTTTCCACGTTTCCTTTACTATCATCTTTGGTTTTTATTTCTATAACTACCTTTTCTACCTTATGTGTCAATTGACCTTCGATATCAATCTTTGTTTGTTTAGGTAATACGTAATCTACCATCTTCATATAAATCTCTGCTGCTCTTGCAGGAGATTCTTTTCTAATCTTCTTCAAATCATCCTCTAACATATCTAATTGATTACCGACAACTCGTGTGATAATCTCTTTTAATTCTGCAGTGGTTTTGTTAGGAGTTCCCTTTCCTCTTCCGTTGGGGTTACCACTTACTCCCTTCTTAAATGCCATAATCCGTTGTATTAGTTTGTATAATACAATAATAACATACTCTATCTATCTCGTAGTTGATGTATGTGTATATATTTATACTTTTATATATTAGTGGATTGAAGATTGGTAAGTATGTTCATTGAAGTATTGGAAATCAATTGGTCCAATCCATTCGGGGTCTACCACAATAAAGAAATGGTAATCATCTTTTGCAGGATGGTTTTTTATATATTGATTAACGTTAATCAAATCATCTGCTTCTGTATCTTTTGAATATCTTATTACTATTAAAGGTTTCATCTTAATTTGTTTATAAATTCTAATTCTATTTTGGTTATTAATTGTGATTGTACTTCTGGATTAAAGAAGTGTAAGTATATCATCAGGATATCAAAGGATAACGCAAATCCTACCCATATTAATCCTAAAACCACTAAGGTGTTTAAAACCTTATGGTATAACTTCTCTGCAATGGTTTTAATATCCATACTCATCTCCGTGTCCATCGTAATCTTTTTCTTTTTGTAATTTACGTTCCCACCAATCATCTTCCATCTTTTCTACTTGTGTTTTGTTATCTATTTTAAACCAATGTTGGAAATCTTCACCTTCTATTAATAACCATAATTTTTTAAAGTATTCTAAATGTTCTTCTCTACTCATGAATACCCATTTTTTATATTCTCCTCTGATATCACACTTTTGTTTATAGTATCTCATATACGCATCAGATGTTTTATCAGAACAAATTATCTTTACTCTTTGATTAGGATACTCACCTCTAGTCTTAACACCAATCTTTTCTCTTTTTAATCTTAGTTCTTCCGTACGTTCTTTGTATTGAGTAGGATTATGATAATACTTTCTACCACTTTTTGATACTCTAACGATTGTCTTACCTGATTTACTTCTAGTACCTTCTTCTTTATGATATCTATCTTTCATCTTCTTCTTTAAATGGGTTATCAATTGTATTTTTTAAATACTTACGTACTTTTTTTACTGCAATGAAAGTGGTTGATTTACTTATACCGATTTTCTTTGCAACTTCATCTAAGGTATCATTACTCATCCAATAGAGTTCAAAGATTTTGGCTGATGTCCACATCTTTGTTCTTTTTAAATCGTTTAATTCACTTAGAACATCGTTATGTGCTTTTTCTAATCTTAAATCAAAATCCATATCGTAGATATCTTCATCGGGTTTATCTTTTATTCTATCTACGATAATGGTTTTGTTTATCTTTTTAGTTTTGTTCATATACCTACTATGTAAAAATTTATTACAATAAAAGATATTATATGAATCACCATAAAAGATTTTGGGGTTACATTTAGTATGAAGATACTCATAAAGTTCTTGTACTAAATCCTCGCTCTCTTCCCTATTCTTTGTTAGTTTTCTTGCTTCATTTAAGAACCACTTATGTTTTGTTTCATAAAGTATTCCTAATCTTTGATTACATTCTGATATTAATTCTTGACTTCCACTTATCATTTATTATTTACATAGTTTCTTAGAAAATCTATAGCACGAATCCAATGTCCTGCCGCCGATGCACACATACATGGTTGTGGTTCGTGTTCTTTTCTAATGTGATTAAATGTGTTCCAAATGTAACCTACTTGATGTTCTGGTATCCTTGTGGTGATACTACTTAAAACTGATTTAAGTTCAGCTAATTCATTTTCATTTAATTCCATAAACTATTATTTTAATTTTTCTGATGATGGATTTTGTACTTCATTCAAAGGAACTGAATTTTGAAAATCTAAGAACTTTTGAATTTGAGGTATACCTGGATGGTTACCTGGAAATGCAATACCTAACATTTGAAGAATTAAAATTAAATCATTTACTGATGTTAATTTACTCCAATCAATCATATAGGCTCTATCTGGTTGAGGTACTTGCCCTACATTTGGATTGAATGCTCCATTGATATCAAAAAGTGTACTACTACTTCCACTTACCGCTGTTAAAATTGTTTCTGACATAATTGTTTTGTTTTTGTTTTGTTTAATTTAATTTTATTCCATCACATTCTCCATTGAATGTCTTACATGTTAATTTATTTAACCATTCTTCTCTTTCACAACAACCACAAGATTGATACCCTAATTTCGTTGCTATGTAAGATGCGAGGTACTTTCCTTGCCCAATGGTAATTAAGTTAATGATGCCCGCTAGAATCGTTCCTAATTTGATTTTACATCCTATGTTCTTCATACTATTTTGTTTTAAAGATATTCAGAACTGGTTTACCTTCTGAAATCCATTTAGTGATATGTTCTCTTTCTTTCTGCATTAACTCTGTTCTATCACCATCCCACTCTTCTAAGATGTAAGTTGAGTTAATCATAATTTCTACCAAATCAATTGGGTATTTATCAAAGGTATCATATAATCCTGGTAACTTATGAGTTTTGTAATTACCATTACGATACGCAATGTACTGCCATTTATGATTTGATTTTCTAGCATGTAAGTGACGAGATGTTGCTCCGATGTAAGTTCCCTCTGGTGTTGGTATCGCGTAAATCTTATTTGATTTATCTGCTGCTGAAGATTTCTTAACAATCTCCATAAATCTATCGTAATTCTTTTGTAAGTAACCTAACTCACTTTCAGTTCCCCAATAGTAAGTGGGTCTTTTAAATCTGAATTCTGCATTCTTTTCTTTACAACAAGATTTACAATATGCTTGTAATCCATTACTTCTTTTTCTATTTACGTAAAACTCTGATGCTGGTTTTGATTCTTTACATCCTCCACACTCATAGTGTGATTGATTAGGTAGTAGTGTGATTTGTTTTGCCATTATATCTATTTTATACTATTATATATATGCTGTGATTTGCTCTTAACAGCGATTTGATTAAATTATTTTTTATTAACCCATACCATTTGTAGATGCTTTATTTACATAGTTTGGTCCTTTTGCTATTAATCTTTCAATTGCATTCTGTTGTTCATTCTGAAAATCATGTCTGTTCTTATCAATATGATTGTAATTATTAGCATCCCATGCTAACTTACTATAATATTCTTTTTCGTAACTATAAAGTTTAGATTCTAAATTTTGAGTTAAATAATCCCTCATATTATTTTGAAGTGTAATTAAAAAAGTATCTACATTACTATCTTCTAAGAAATCAGAACCGATATTCATATAACGTTTTAATAGAATATCTAATCTTTCTATATACTTTTGTTGTAATGCTAATTCTGATGAATGTGGTAAAGGTGATAACTGATAAATAAATTGTAGATAATCAATTAAAACTTCTTTGTAATTGTTTCTTGTTTCTAAATCAGTAGTTTCTCTTCTATCTAATGTTTCAAACATCATTTTTAAAAAAGTACCATAGTTTTGCTGAATGTATGTATTATTCATATTATTATAAATTAAATGATTTATCAAATTCTGATTCACTTAGGATAGGTGTATCTTTAACATCAAAAAAAGAATTAGAAGAATTAGGTCTTTCAGTACTAGCTTTTAAGTTATTAGCTAATACACCTTCTTTATAACTCTTATCTCTTATCTCTGTACTCTCATCTCTGTACTCTGTACTCTGTACTCTGCTATCGAAGCCCATTGGGGCTATTATAGTATTAGTATGGTTAAGGTATGGTTGAACCATAGTTGAACTATCCTTACCCCATCGTTTATTAGAACCTTTTACACCTTTTTCTACCGATTTTTGATATGATTGTTCTCTAAATTCTAATTGACTCAAAATAGTATTATGTGTAATTCTATTATCATCAGTAAGATTAAAACAATCATCTATTACATTTTTTACTAATTCAACTGAATCACCTAATTGATATGCAATAACTTCAATATCACATTTGATATATCCATCATTCTCATAAATTAGTTCTACTAATTGCCAGTAGACTCCAATAGGTGCTGATGATTTGTGTTTAATTTTAAGACGAATGAGTTTCTCATCCTCTCTTGCTCTGAATTGGTGTTTAAACCAATCTTCTCTTTTTGGTAGTGCCATAATTTAATAAAAAACCCAAATCAGAGTAGAAGGTCAGTTCTACTCATCATTGGGTTAGTTTGAACTATAAGTTCGTTATTTTTATAGATGTCTGACCACATCCTTTTCTTTCTAAGCTTATATACTAGGTGATTAGCCATAAACGTATATAATATTTAAAATAAGTAAAATTTTCTGAAATAATGTTTTAAACAGAAAAATTTACTGAACTAAAGTATTGCTCTTATTAGGAAATCTTTAGAAATACAAAGATACGAAAATTATTTGATATTACCAAATATAATAAGATATTATTTTATAACCAAAAAACCCCTCAACCAGAAAGGAAGAGGGGTGTATCCATGAAGGAATAAAATAGGGATATCACCCAATGGCACTAGGGTAACTGATATCGTATTATTAAGTATCAAGGAATTGGCTAAAACGTAAAAAGTAGAACTATAACATTCTACTTTTCAATTTCAACATTCTCTCTTTTTCCAATATCTTTTCTACTTTACGTTTGAATTCTATTTTGTTCTTTTGAATTCGCTTAACCATTGAGGGTTTAATAAAGTATTTTCTTTCTTTTAATTCTATCAGATGACCTGATGATTCAGTTTTTCTTTTAAATCTTTTAAGAAGTGAATTAATCTCTTCTCCATCTCTTTTACGAACTGCTACTAACGAAACCATATCTTTTGTTTATTTATATTTTTGAATCGAACCTTGCCCGCTTAAAATTAGGTTCTAACCTATTCTACCTTCCTTGTCCTCTGTACTTTTTAGGTTTTTGTTCTTTTGGACCAAAAGCACTCTTACCATTTGGTTGAGATTTCTTTTTATTAAAAGTATTTTTTGTAGTTGTTGTACTACCCTTCGCTTTGGCCATCTAAAAAGTTTGTTATTTTTTTATCAATATCATTTATAGTATAGGATAGTGCAATTACGATATCTCTTAGTTCTTCGATATCTCTCTTTGCATGACCCATATCTAATTCTAATTGTAATAATCTATCTTCCATACTAATCAGTTATCGGTCCTCCATCGATATGTGCAAAACAACTACGATTTGCATTACATTTAAATTTGTATATCTTGCAATAACCTAAATCACCTGCTTCGATTAAATCGTATGGGTCATCTGATGGTTCTGTTCCAATTCCTTTTGCAATACAATCTAACATTTTAGATGTTACATCGAATGCAGCACAATTACCACATATCTCACCTTTAGCAATTTCTTCACTAACACCCCATGCATCACCAATCTTTTTCCAATAATCACCTGGATTCTTTATATCCAATGGTCCGTACATTGCTGTATCGATTGCTGTTTGTCTATTAGCAAGATTAAGTGAAATATTTTGAGTTGCTGGAGGACAACCTATCTCTTCTAATTTCTGTATAAATTTATTATAATTCATTTTATTTATTTGCTTTAGGATGTTCTTTTGGTAGTAAATCATAATCAGTAGTATACTTTTCAGATTCTGGTCTACCATTCTTCAATAGGTATAAGTAAGCATTTACTCTAGCATACGCCCATTGTTCTGCTGATTTAACTACCGGTGAATGAGATGTATTAAATGCACCTAATCCTCTTTGGAATACTGATTTTAATTGACCAAGAGTTGCTCTACCATTTTTAGTATTACTTTCTCTTTCGTTAAAATCTTTTACTTTACCTTCTAATGTTTTCTCTTGTTCCGCAGTAACCTTTGCAGATTTACCACTTGCATCTCCTTTAGCAGTTCCTTCACCCTTTGGGTTTGGATTTGGTGTATCACCCTTTGGTGATTTAGGAGATTCTACTATTGCACCTCTCGGCCCTACTTCTGCTAATTTGATTGGAACACAATTAGGTGTACCATCATCTTTCATACCAATCATCTCATATCCATCCCAACAAGGGTCTTCACCTTCTTTTGCAAGTAAGTTGATACCTCTATATTTTGTATTGTAATTAACACTAGCTATTACTTTAGATGGAGTATCAGTTATTTTAGACATCTTATCTTTATCGTAATATGAATTACAAATAGCAGCTGCAACACTTGATTCCTTACCTGATTTTACTTCTATTGGAATACAATAGTTTAAGTAATCCTCTCTACTCTCACCTGCTTTTGGTTTATCTACTGGCATAATGTTTTATTTATGGATATACTGAATAAGTAATTGCAGCTTTTTGTTCTGCTGTTCCTTGTGGTACTAACCATCCACCTGAATAAAATGCAGAACCTGATTCAATTGCAATTGGACCAAGTGTACTACCTGATGGTACTAATTGATATACATAAGATAACGAACCACTAGGAATCCACGATGCTAATGTATATGGTGTAGTTGCCATTGCATTATATCTACCAAATGTTGCGTATTGAAAATTACCACTTGATGTAGTAAACTGATATTCTGGTTGACAAGGATAGGGTGAATAGAAAAACTCATTTGGATTATTTAGTGAACCAGAAGGTACATCAGTTTTTGTTCTTTCTGCAGAACCACAATATGGATTAACCATTGAAGATGTGTTTGCTCCATTTAATCGATTACCTGGAAGTGTTACCGATATAGGTGTACTATAATCTTCACATTGAAAAAATGTAAAGGTAACAGGAACTCCATCACCACCTGTTGGAGATGCAGTAGCATTCGCAAAGAAGTAGTAGTAACAAGTTTCCCTTGGTCCTCTTGATTGTTTGTTATTTAGTACAACTGACTTAATTAAGTTTGTATTTGAAAAATACATAAGCTTCTTAGTTTTTAGTTATTATCTGAATGCTACAAATGCACCTGCAGTTGATGATGACGAAACAGCAGTAAAGATACCTGGAATAAATCCTGATGCAGATACAAAGGTTATGATAGAACCATCAATTGTTTTAGCAACTAATGTTCCTTGATTACCTACATATAATCCACCAGCAACAAATCCAAATGAACCGGTTTCTGACATGAATAATGAACCAGATGTTGCTAATATGTTAGCACCTCCAGAGAATTGTCCGTTCTCTACATACGATTTTTGATTGAATACTTTGCTCATAATTTTTTTTTATTTAATTTTATATAATCTTTTTTTGAAAGTAACACTTATTATATTATCGTAAGAAAGAGTTCTCCAATTGTTACTACCAGGTGTTACCTGTAAGTTTAATTGGTTTTGTATCCCTTTAATAAAACTACCACCTGCATCTCCACCTACATATGCTCCACTATCCCACCACATTAAGTGTTGAGAAACGTGTGGTGGTCTTCCACTACCATCTGCAGAACCTTCTGTTCTCCATCTGATATTCATTTTATTAGTACGAGATGAGGTTTCCAATAGAGATAAAAATTCATTTACTGATATCTCTGTTGCAACAAACTCTTGTATCTTTTGAAATACATTATTTGGTGTCATCTTTTTTCTTTTTAATTTTAGCAACTTCACCTGGATATGAAGATGAGATTGATGGTTGTTCAGTTTCTACTAATGCACCTAACTCTCTCAATTTATTTCTACTCCAACCCATTGCTGCTTTACCACCCCAACTATCGAACATTAACTTACCACATCCATCTCCGTATGATTTAGATGATTCTAAATCTACTTCGTGTCTACTAAGGTAAGAGTACATTCTCTTAATCGTTTCTATCGAAATAGGTTCACCCTTTGCCAGTTGATTTGCTCTTTGTTTTCCAACAGGAGTTCCACAACTTCCCCAACCATTCTTATCTACCCACTCTAATACTCTCTTTGCATTCCCCTTTACCCCATCTGGATAATCGGAGTATGATTCCATTTCAACTTTTTTTTTTAATTTGAAACGATTATCAGTTTTGATTAATGCTCTTAAAGTAGATAAGAATACTCTTGCTTCTACTTCATTCATTTCATCTATATCTTTATCTATATCTACTTTTGATGCATGAACTAAATCATGTGTAAACGTTCCCTCAATACTGAATCCTTTTACCTTTCCAGTCTTAACGTAATCGTTCCATATTCTTTCACCCTCTTCTGATTTATCTACTGAAAATATACCTACCCAACTTCCATCGGCTAAGTTTAAATTGTATTTATTTGATTTATCAAAAGAACCTTCTTTAATCCAACTTTCTACTAAATGAACACCTTTAATTTTCTTACCATGTTCTAAAGTTGCTTTATCAGTATATTTGTTTTTAAGATAGTTCTGTGCTAATTTCTTAATTGTATCCTTCTTTAAGTAAACGTGATAAGGTTGTCCTTCACCATCTACTCTTAGGATTTGTTTATCTGGAATAAGAATAGGTCCTAAAATTAATCTTTGTTCTGTATCTACGTTTGCAAAGTGAACTTCTTCCTTACCAAAGTAAATAAAATCAGATTCAATTGCAGGAGATTCAACTAATGATATCGCAAAGATTTCATCTGTTTCTTCATCTTGTATTTTTAACTCATATAGTTT
>Ga0247723_1000927_pt1 | contig 18154 bp, 9 predicted proteins | sample MSEWelMarce5H_FC_FD_189079 | JGI IMG/M metagenome (GOLD analysis project Ga0247723, IMG submission 189079) | Subsurface sediment microbial communities from gas well in West Virginia, United States - MSEEL Well Study Marcellus 5H_FC | ecosystem: Environmental > Terrestrial > Deep subsurface > Rock... | reverse complement strand
TTTGGCACGTACATGATTGCATGGAGTTGGAGTTTATATGGCTGATGAAAAGCTAAACCCTAACTCTGTGTTGGATAAGGTGCTTGGCTACGTAGACAGCCCATTCAAATTATTTGCAGTCCTTGTCATGGGGGTTGTTGCGTTTTCGGGGTATATGTTTTGGCAAAACCAATCGTTTTTAATATCCGCGTATCAAGAGCAAAAGAAGATGCCAAGCATCAACGAGGAAAGAACTGATGATGCCGCTTCTGTACTCTTTAAACAAACAGACGCTAAGTTTGTGGCTATCTTTAAGGTCAACCCCATATTGGGTACTCGGATTCTGTACAGGCTGTATACAAAAGATGGGCGTAGTAAGGAGTTAGAAGGCTTGGATGTTGGGCTGTTTACAGCCAACCAAGCAAACAACAATGATGTTGTAAAGCTAATGGCAGGGGATATACCTTGCGGTCAATACTTGCGACCACAGAGTGAGTTGGGTATTTGGTACATAGCGCAAGGAGTTGGTTATACCTGCCGTATATCTGTCCCGCCTGATCGCACTCGATTTATTGGACAAATTACAGCAGGGTGGGAAAAACAACCTGACAACTTAGAACACATCATCTCAATGATGGAGATTTCAGCAACGATGCTAATTAAACGAGGTAACTAATGGCTCAGTTTGAACCTGCTTTTGAACAGATGATGCAAGACGAGGGCGGCTACGTCCTCCACGAAGTACCCGGCGACACTGGAGGTATGACCTACGCTGGTATTGCTAGAAACAAGAACCCACAGTGGAACGGCTGGGCACTGGTGGACAAGAAAGAGTTCGGCGGCTCCTTGACGCCTATGGTGCGTGAGTTCTACCGTGTGGAGTTTTGGGACAAGATGCGCGGTAATGAGATTAGTAACCAAGACGTAGCCAACACCATCTTTAATTTTGGGGTAAATGCAGGTATGGGCATGGCTGTCAAGCTGGCGCAACTCGTGGTTGGAGCCACCCCTGACGGCGGAATTGGTGCTAAAACCATTGAAAAACTCAACCAAGTTACGGATGGTCAACGGTTCAAAGAGTCATACGCCTTGGCAAAAATTGCCAGATACGTTGAGATTTGCAACAAGAACCCTGTGCAGGTCAAGTTCCTCAAAGGCTGGCTAAACCGCACATTGAAAGGTTTGAAATGAGCTTACTAGCCGTTGGATCAATTATTGAAGCTGTTGGCAAGGTTGCTGGTGATCTGGTCACTACCGACAAAGAGCGCATGGAAATGGAGATCGAGCAGCGTAAGCTTGATCTTGAAGAGAAGCGTATTGACCAAGCCACAGACCTAGCGCAGATTGAGGTCAACAAGATTGAAGCTGCGTCCAGTAGCGTGTTTGTCAGCGGCTGGCGACCTGCCATCGGTTGGATTGGTGTAGCTGCTATGGGCTATCAGTTTTTGCTGTATCCACTGTTCCAGTGGGCATGGAAATACTTGCAAGCTATGGGCTGGGTTCCAGTGGGAATGGATCCTCCGCCAGTACTAGACGCAGACCAACTTTGGGTGATATTATCAGGCATCTTGGGCATTGCCGGTATGCGTTCTTTTGAGAAGACCAAAGGCGTTGCCAGTAAATAAAGGTAGCCCATGCCATTACAAAAAATCCTGTTCAAGCCGGGCGTGAATAAAGAGAACACGCGATACACCACCGAGGGTGGTTGGTATGAGGCCGACAAGGTACGCTTTCGTCAGGGTAATCCCGAAGTTATTGGTGGCTGGCAGCCGTTGTCTGCTGGTTATTTCCAAGGCGTATGCCGTTCATTGTGGAATTGGGTGACGCTTGGTGGCGATAATTTGATTGGCGTTGGCACAAACCTTAAGTTCTACATTAACCAAGGCGGTGTTTACTATGACATCACGCCTATTCGTGCAACATCCACAATCAATAACAACCCGTTTGCTTTAACCGCGTCAACAACAGTTACAGTAACAGACACAGATCATGGTTGCGTTACTGGGGATTTTGTAACCTTTAGCGGTGCGGTAACTATTGGCGGTGGTGGCACAAACGTTACGGCGGCAGTACTCAATCAACAGTTTCAAGTCACAGTTTTAACAGCCAATACATACACAATTGTAATTTCTGTGACGCCAAATGCCACGGCCATTGCGGGTTCTCCCGGTGGCGGCTCTTCCGTTGTTGCAACATACCAGATTAACGTTGGCCCGGCCATCCCTGTTCCGCTTGTGGGTTGGGGCGCTGGTACTTGGGGTAGTCCTCCCCCTGCGGCTGGCACTATTGGTACATGGGGCTACGGCACAACTTCTACATCTGCTTTGCGCTTGTGGAACCAGATTAACTACGGCGAAGATTTGGTCTACGGCCCACGCTCTGGTGGTCTGTACTACTGGGAAGCAAACAACGGTGTCAATACCCGTGGTGTTTTGCTCAACTCTTTGGGCGGCACAGTTACTTTTACAAACGCATCACCAACAGTGGTTACTTCTACAGTGCTGTACACAGAAGGCGCAGCGCTTCAGTTCTCTGGTGGTTCTCTCCCATCAGGCGTGTCTGCGGCAACTACGTACTACGTGTTCAATGTCAACGGTCTGACGTTTAATTTGCTTGATGTAGCAGGCAACGAGATCAACACATCTTCCTCTGGCTCCGGCTCGGTGTCTTTGATTGTTGATGTGCCCACAGTACAGAACAACTTGGTTGTGTCTGACACCTCACGATTTATTATCACGCTTGGCTGTAACGACTACGGCTCTAGTGTGCTTGACCCAATGCTAATCCGCTGGTCAGCGCAAGATGACCCATACAACTGGACACCCGATCCTACAAACCAAGCGGGGTTTATACGTATATCTCACGGCTCAAAGATTGTGGCTACTGTTCAGACTCGTCAAGAGGTTTTGATTCTTACCGACTCGGCTGCTTACTCGCTTCAATATCTTGGCCCACCCTACGTTTGGGTGCCGCAGTTGCTTGGTGACAACATCTCCATCATGAGCCCCAACGCGGCAATTATTGCCTCCGGTATCGTGTACTGGATGGGCGTGGACAAGTTCTACTCCTACGATGGCCGTGTGCAAACGCTGAACTGTGACCTGCGCCGCTATGTGTTTGGTGACTTAAATCAAGAACAGAGCCTGCAAGTGTTCTGCGGCACAAACGAAGGCTTCAATGAAGTCTGGTGGTTCTATTGCTCGGCCAACTCCACAACGGTTGACAAGTACGTCATCTACAACTACCTCGAGAAAATCTGGTACTACGGCACTATGGAGCGCACGGCTTGGCTTGACTCTGGTTTGCAGTCATATCCTATTGCGGCCAAGTACACCAGCGCTACAACTTCAGGCAACCTACTTAACCACGAGACAGGCTTGAACGATGATACAACTGGAACACCTGCGGCAATCGACGCTTACATTTCATCCTCAGAGTTTGACATTGGCGACGGACACAATTTTGGTTTTGTGTGGCGTGTCCTTCCTGATCTGACCTTTGAAAATGCCGAGGCTGCGCCCAATGGCGACCCTGCCACGGTGACGATGACGTTGTATGGTTTGGCTAATTCAGGCTCCGGTGTGACAAGTTCAGCCGCCCAGCCCGTGGCTAAGAGCAATACGTACGTGATTACCGAGCAGTTCACTGGCATGATCTTCACGCGCATGCGCGGTCGCCAGATGATCTTTAAGATTGGCTCTAACCAGCTAAATACGGCTTGGCAACTGGGCGCACCACGTATTGATATTCGTCCTGACGGCAGGCGCTGATGTCCAAGAACAGGATTATTACCCCTGCACCACCCAACTTACCATTGGGCACGGATACGTACGAGCGCCGGTATCAGGATCAGTTTACGAACGTCTTGCGTCTGTACTTCAATCAACTGCAAAATGCGTTTGGTGAGTTGTTTGGCCCAGATGGTGGCAAGTACATTGCGTTCCCTCACATCGCTGCATCGGATAACGCAATTCAATATGCGACAGCGGCTAATACGCCAACCATAGTCCAGTGGAGTTCGTTAGATGCGGGTACTGGGTTTAAGTTAAATTCAGACAACACAGCCACGGCGCAGGTTCCGGGCATCTACAAAATAACTTACAGTCTTCAGTTTGCCAACAACGACAATGCCGCACACGATGCGCTTGTTTGGTTGCGTATAGATGGGTCTAATTCCTCTAACGACGTACCTAATTCAACAACTATTTTTACCCTACAAGCACGCAAAAGTGCGCTGCTTCCAAACTTCGTTTGCGGGTATTCCGAAGTCGTGTTTACTTTGAAAGCAGGAAATACTGTAGGTTTGTGGTGGGGAACCGATCAAGCGGCCACATCTGGCGGTGCGACAGGAATCTACATTGACTACCAAGCAGCCCAAACAAGCCCTATGGCGTATCCAGCCGTTCCTTCAGCAATCGGGTCAATAACATTTGTCTCTGCGCTACCAACATGATATTATCAAACAACCCCCATTTTGAGAGGCAACTATGAGCCTTGCTGTACTAGCCGACCACATGGCATCAAAGGGTCGCGGCCCTGACTCGATGCTTATCCACATGTCCCCACGTGAAGTGCAGGGGCTACAAGCTTTGGCTGTTCAACAGGGCGGCTCGCTTACGATTAATCCTGATACGGGTTTACCCGAAGCTGGCTTCTTGGATAAGATGCTCCCAGCCATTATTGGCTTTGGTATTTCTGCGGCATCGGGCGGCACAATTGACCCAATGACTGCGGCGGCTATTGTTGGTGGGGTTGAAACAGTACGCACTGGAGATATTGGTCGTGGTATTGGCGCTGGATTTCAAGCGTATGGCGGCGCTAACTTAGGTGCTTCTTTTGCTGGTGCTGGCGAAGGACTAATTGGTGAACAGGCTCTTGCAGGTTCAGTAGGTAGAGAAGCTGTAGCCCGGAACATTATGGAAAACCAGATGACGGAAGAAGCTGCTCGCTCTGCCGTTATGAAAGAAGCAGTAGGAAATGCTGGCACATTTGAAAAATTAGGCGCTGGGTTTGAAGCTGCTACTGGCAAAGGTGGCATGCAAGCACTAAAAGCCGCTTCTCCTATGGGCGCACCGGGACTTGGCTACTCTGCGGCTATGGCTGGCGGCCCCGCTATTCTTGCTGAAATGAGCGCTAAAAAGAATATGCCCCAAACAGTTACACAGCCCGGCATGATCCGTCCTTACTCCTACGATCCTATTAGCCAACAATACTTTGGTGGTACTCCGTACAGAGCCGCTGAAGGTGGTTTGATGGGTCTGGCCGCTGGTGGTATAGCAGGCTACGGTGACGGTGACGATGTCCCTAGAAGAACTATCGACGGTATGGCGCAAGGTGGCATGTACGATTTTGCTCAACGCAGTGAGCCCGTAGTTCGCATGGCTAGCGGTGGTATTGCTGGTTACGCTGCGGGTGGTGCCCCAACAATATTAAGCGACGCCGATTTGTTTGCAAAAACAGGTAGCTGGGAAGCCGCAGCAGCCGCACGCGATGCACAAAACAATGCGTTGAACCAATACAACTGGGCGCAACAAGCCGCGCAAGCAAACCAAGCTGCAAATATAGCATCTGACGCAGCAAGGTTGTCAGCAGCGGCGGGTAGCAATACAAACGCACAAACAAATCAAACCCAAACCCAAACTCAAACGGCAGCAACACAGAATGCCGCAGCTACCCCGGCAGCAGTTACTCCTGATGCTTCTGATTGGTGGGCAAAACAACCCGGTGGAGTGGACGCCCTGTACAGCACCATCAATCAACAACTGGCGGCTAACCCTAACATGACCGATGCGCAGATTGATGCGGCCATGAAACAGTACGGCATTAGTAACGAAGATGTTGCTGCAGCCTTGCGTAAGGGTGGGGGTTCTCAAGCTCAAGAGTACTCAATGTTGGCTGGCAACATGGGCTTGTCCGGCCTGAATCAAAATATTAATTCTTGGATTGCTACGGCAAATGCTGACCCAAGATTTAGAAATTTAACTGCAGAGCAAAAACGGCAAGAGGCTATGAACGCCATGGGCACCGTTAACATGAACGAGGCTGACGTGCTTCGTGCTACGGGTAAAACTATTGCTGAGTTGTTCCCCAAAACTTTAACTTGCCCTCCCGGATATCACAAGTCTGCTGATGGCTTGTCGTGCGAAAAAGACAAAGTTGTTGCTGGTAACTTTACCGAAGTGCCCGTTACTTTATTCCCCGGCGCAGGTGGGGGCGGTAATACAGTAGTTAACGCAAACGGCACTATTACAACTGGCCCTAACATCCCCGGCATCCCCGTAGGTGGCTTTACAGGTATGAAGCAAGTTAGAGATGCGTATGAACTAGGTGGTGGAAGTTTGGGTTATACCTCTCCAACTTTTGCTTCTTTAAAAGCAGTTGAAGATAAGTACCCACTTAAAGGTGGTTCTAAGCAGTCTTATGACTTTTTAACTGGCAAAACCGAGTACGACCCCGTGCCGTACACAAAAACTGGCGAGGTTGCTAGACCCTACGCAGAAGCGGTTCTGGGTATGCCCGCTAACACTTCTAAGAAGATGTATTTGTTTGACCCCACTACTAAAACATACAAGGTCAACCCCGACTACGCTATCCCAACTAGGGATTCAAAAGGCAGAGTTACTACGTCGCTTACTAATAAAGATGTTGCCGACTACGTTGGAAAAGCACCGTCATACGACGCTCTGTATACTTGGATGACTGCAAACAACTTGTCACCCGAGCAGGTTGCGCTGGCCTCTGGTAAGCCGTTTACTGAGATCAACAAGCAGTTCTTAAAAGCCCAAGGTGTAACTAATACTGAAGGTAAGATTGACACTGCAAAGGTAGACGAAAAAGCTGCCGAAGATATTAAAACTAACTGGGACGAAGCTGCTTATCTAGCGGCCAACCCAAGTGTTGCTGATGAACTTAAAACAGGTAAGTCTGTATCTGGTAAACCCGTGCAGTTTACTTCTGGCTACGAACACTGGCTTAAATACGGAAAAGACCAAGGATGGCAGCCGACAACCAAAAAAGCTAGCGGTGGTCTGATGGCTATGGCTCGTGGCGGTATGGCTCAGCAGTTTAACCTTGGTGACTACTCGGATGGTGGTCGTTTGCTCCGTGGCCCCGGTGACGGTGTGTCTGACTCTATCCCCGCAACAATTGGTAACAAGCGTCCAGCACGACTCGCCGACGGTGAATTTGTAGTGCCTGCACGTATTGTGTCTGAGTTGGGTAACGGTTCGACTGAAGCTGGTGCTCGTAAGCTTTACGCCATGATGGATCGCATCCAGAAAGCCCGCCGAGGCACTGTTGGCAAAGGCCGAGTGGCAAAGAATAGCCGCTCTGAAAAATATCTTCCCGCATAAGGAACTAAGACATGGCATACGATCCAGCACAAGGTTACTCTGACCCAACGTCAGTACAGCAAACACAATACGGTTTTGCACCGGAAGTAGCGCCTTACGCGCAAACATTACTTGGCCAAGCTGCGGCTTTGACTGACACGTCGCAAAACCCATACATGCAGTATCAGGGTGAGCGCACTGCGCAGTTTGCGCCTATGCAAATGCAGTCATACGAAAACGCTGCAATGATGCAGACTGCACCTCAGTTAAAAGATGCTACTGCTACAGCGGGCCTAGCTGGTCTTGGTGCATTAAACACCACGTATACCTACAACCCCCTGCAGCCAGAGTCTTTTTCCGGTAGGGGCGTAGCCGAAGCGTACATGTCTCCGTACATGCAGAACGTAGTTCAGCGTCAACAAAACGATGCGGCTCGTCAAGCTCAAGTTGCTCAGCAAGCACAACAGGCTAATGCCGCCCGTTCCGGTGCGTTTGGTGGTAGTGGTGATTACTTAATGCGTGCTCAAGGCAACGCTAACTTAGCTCGTCAACAGGGCGATATTTACGCCCAAGGCCAGCAGATGGCGTATCAACAGGCACAGCAGCAATTTAACCAAGAGCAAGCACAGCGCCAGTCTGCGGCTCAATTAAACGCACAGCAAGGTCAATTTGGTGCGGGTCTGGGTCTCCAAGGCTTGCAGACAGCGCTGACTAGCGCTAATACTCTTGGTAACTTGGGCGGTGCTCAGTATCAGCAGAACATGGGTATCAATGCACTGCAGAATCAGTACGGCTTGCAACAACAAGCGCAGATGCAAAAAGACATCGATACTAAATACCAAGACTTCCTTGGTTATCAAAACTACCCATATAAGCAGCTTGGCTTTATGTCTGACATTATCCGTGGTGTACCACTGACCCAGACTGGCTCGGCTTTGTATCAAGCCCCTCCTTCTACAGCACAGAATATTACTGCTCTGGGTCTTGGCGCGGCTGGTATTAGTAAGCTTGCTGGTATGGCTAACGGCGGTGTGGCTATGTCTAATGGCGGCGGTCTCGGCGCACTTGCTTTGAACAACTTAGTCTAAGGAAATATCATGGCAATTGATATGGCATCTGTCTATGCCGCACGGTATAGAAAACAACCCGATATGCTTCGTGCTGCGGTAATGGGCCAAAGTCCTGACCCTAAGTTAGACTCCTACACTGCACTTAACGCACTACGTTTGGTTAAAGAAGCCGACATGATGGCCATGGCGGGTCAGGCGCAACAGCCAACTTCTGCCCCTTCTATTGTTGCTCAAAATTTAGCCCCTCCCCCTCCCCCTATGATGCAAGGTCTAGGCGCAATGGTGCCCGGTGCAATGGGGCAAGCCCCACAAGGTATGCCTTCGCAACAACGCGCCCCAATGCCACAACCTACTATGCAAGCAGCCTCTGGTGGTTTGGCTGGCATGTACACACCCGAAGAAGACTTTGCCGAGGGTGGTATTGTTGCGTTCCAATCAGGCGGCTTAAACAGAGACGATCCTACACAAAGAATTCTTGATGCAATTGAAGATGACAAGCGACGTGTAGATTATGGTACTGAACAAGAACCCGGATGGGGTGGCGCTGACTCAACGGCAATAAATAGAGCGCAAGAAGCGCTTGAACGTTACATGAACTTTGAGCCTAAAGAAATGTCCACCAAAGAACAAGAAGCTTTTCTTGATAGGTATATGGCACGTGTGAAAAGAGATGCGGGAGAAGATATATACGCTCCCGCTAAAGAAGATCTAAAAACGCGTAGAGAAGCCTTGGCTGGTGACAGAAGGTTTGGTGAAGGTATGGCGTACCTTACTGCCGCTGGAAAAGTTTTAGAAGGCCGTAATTTAGCTGAAGGTGCAAGCAAAGCGGCACCTGCATTTGCACAACAGCTTGGTGAATCAAGACGCGCCGAGCAACAAGAAAAACGCGCTATTGAGCAAATGAACTTTTCTTTGAACGACGCGCAGCGTAAAGAGCGTATGGGGGATTCCCGTGGTGCTCAAGCTGCTTTGGCAGAGGCTCGCAAATTCCAACAAGACGCCAACAGAGCTAAGGGTGATAAGCTTCGTTACGGCGCAGATATCGCAGCACGTACTGTTGGGTATAGTAAAACTTCTGGTAAGGGTGCTAATGCGGCTAAGTTGGCTGAGCGTTTGGCAGATGCGGAAGAAGCATACGCAATGGATCCAAGCAAAGAAAACAAAGCTCGTTTGGATGCACTAAGTAGCGCGGCGGCTAAGATGAAATCTTCAACTTCGTTCTCTACAAGTGAGAACGCGCCTAACAAGCAGAGCGCGGCTATAGCTCCTATACAACAACGTGTCGACGCAGCGGTAGCACAAGATATAGCTGACTTTAAATTGTTCAGCCCAGAAGGTGCGGCGTACAGAAGAGCCCTAAGAGATAAAGCTCCAAAAGAAGCCGCTCGATTATTAAGAGAAGCAGAAAAAGATTTCCGCGCTACCCACTCAAGAACAGAAGGGCTTACCGGTGTTGGTGAAGCAGCGCCCGGTACTGCTGGAAACCCAATCGTAATTAAGTAAGGCTTTAAATGCCAATCTACGAATACCAAGGTAAGCAATACGAGATTGCTACTGATGACCCATCTGCGGCTAAAGCTAAGATTCTTAGTTACCTTGGTGCTCAAGAAGCGCCCCCTACTCCTGCCGCCGCACCCGCCGCCGTTGCGTCAAAGCCTGCTCCGTCTATCCCCGTAGTAGAAAAAGTATCCGAGCCGCCTAAACGTGCCCCGTATAAAAATCGGGTTGAAATGCTTGACGACGCCGTCAACCTTCTTGAAGAAGGTGCTGACCAAGAAAAACTAAAACAGTCTCTTCAAAGCATAGGTGTTAAGTTTGAAGACGTAATTAAACACGGGCAGCAACGGGGTAGCGGCTACTTTAAACAGCAAGCACCGATGGCTGTACCTGCGCCGCCTCGCGCTAGGGCTGAACCTACTGGTGAAATTAAAGCCACACCTGAGACTAAATTTACTGAATCTCCTTATCAGTACGCCACAGAAGCGACCGGCAATATGTTTAAGCGTGTAGATGCAAGTCTGGGTGATATTGCTACAAGCTATCTATTTCAAACTGGTGTAGCCGACGCTGATGCCGCAGGGCGTTTACTGGCACGTAACGCAAAACAAAGAGCAGCCGCCGCCCCCTCCCAAGATATCCGTGCGGGTATGATGGAAATCGGCAACTCCGAAACCTACGGCGAGGCTATCTCCGCTCTGGCTTCTAACCCACGTGCAACATTCACAATGTTGGTGGAGTCTTTAGCTGTGTCTTTGCCCGGTATGGTGCCTTCTTTGGTGCTCGGCCCGGCGGGAGTTGTGGCTCGTTCGGGTGCGGCTGGTCTTAGTTCTGGCGGTATTGAGTACGGCTCGGTCATGGCTGATGTCTTGCAAGACAAAGGCGTCAACATGCTGGACGCAAACGCAATATCCAGAGCCTTGTCTAACCCCAAGATCATGGACGAGATTAAAGAGAAGGGTGCTAAGCGTGGTCTGATTATTGGTACGTTTGATGCTCTGTCTATGGGCATAGCTGGTAGGTTCTTAAAACCTGCGCAGGCTCTTATTGCTGAAGGCAAGCTTGCTGGTACTGCGGCTAAAAAAGCTACGATGGCGGCGTGGGGTAAAGAACTTGCCTTACAAATGGGTGGTGGTGCAGGTGGTGAGCTTGCAGCACAAAAAGCTACAGGTGAGGACAAACCTGCCGATGTGTTACTTGAAGCTATTGCCGAGGGCGTTACTGCTCCAATTGAAGCACGCTCTAATCTGCGTGACGCTAGAATGGCTGAACAACAAGCCACAATCAACGCTGAGCTTGCGGCGGAGAAAAAACCAACAGGCGCAGACTTAGGGGAACTTGGGACAGTGCGCCCAAGCGACGACTTAAAGCAAACGCCCTTACCAAAGACAACACCTGAACAAGTTCGTGCCGACAGGATTGCTGCACTTACTGAGATTAATATACAACAAGGTATACCCGCAGAAAATGCTGAGGGTATTGCCACACGTAAAGTTGATGCAGAGTTAAAGGCCGAAGCTAAGACTGCAGCCGTTAAAATACCTGAAGGTCGTGTTGAGCAGATTACGCAAGAACTGATTGCGATTGGGGTTCCACCGCAACAGGCAAAGATTGACGCCCAGAACTTAGCCCAAGAGGAGGCACAAGCAGATGAGCTTGCGAAGGACGAAACAGGAGGAACAGCAAATGTTGCTGAACCTATCAGTACTCCAAGTGGAGAAAGCGTTAGCGTGGCTGGACAGTCCAGTGCAAAACCCCCCGCCGGAGGAGTTGCTGGAGTTGACACAAGTGGAATGGTTTCTACTAGACAGGATGCTACAGGAGCTACTACTGGAGAAACAAGCGAGCAAGCTCCATTAACACCTGTTGAAACACCCGCTGAAACACCCGTTGAGCAGGCAGCAGAAGTAGTTGCACCAGCCGCAGTAGAAGAAACACCAAAGGATAGGCTTGTTACCACACAGGATGGTAAACCTTGGACGTATTTCTACCCCGGCGCGGAAGTAGTTCAATCAGCTTTTGTCGGAGCGCCTGCAAAAGTAGTTGACGTGGAAGAAAAACGAGGACAACCAACATTTTATAGACTTGAAGTTGATGTAAGTAATCATCCTGACGGTGTTGATGACAACGGGGATAGAGTAAATACTAAAACCGTAACGGTAACGGACGAAGAACTTAACAAACTCAACCCACCCACTGAAACTAAAGGAGCCGACGTTGGCACTGAAACCTCTGAAACCATCGAAACAACGCAAGAAGGACAAGAAGCACCACCAGCCGGAGCAGTAACTAAAGGCAAACGTGGTCGGCCACCTGTTCAGCAACGTCACGTAGTTACAGAAAACTCCGAAGGTGGGTTTGACCACGTTACAGATGGCGAAGTAACTGCAACCTACAAGAACAAGAAGCAAGCTATTGCGGCTGTCAATCTGGCAAGGTCTAAAGATAAAGGCGATGCTGCATTAATTGCTAAGAATCAAGCAAGCCTAGACAAAGCACTTGCTTCCACAGGCCGAGGCCGACCAGCTAAAGCTCCGTCAGAAAAAGGTACTACTGAGGTAGACCAAGAAGCGCGTGACGAAATTAATAGGTTGGAATCAGCGCTTGAAACGTATAACTCAACTACGAATGACAAAGAAGCTAGAAACGCAGCACTGTACATTAGTGATGCCGCAGTTGACCCAAATGTGCCTAAAGCTGCACGTGAACGTGCTCAGCAAATGCTTGAGGACGATATTGATCCAAAAGACATACCCAAAGGTTTGCGCTCTTCTGAAGCAAAAGTAGCCAAAGCCGACAAGGGGTTTAGCAATCTGACTAACGGCTCACAAGCTATTGCGCACATCATTAAGACTGGTAATCTATTCCAGCGGTTTGTGGCGCAACGCATACGCAACTTTGTAATTGGTGTTAAGTTTGTGGTGGTTGAGAGGGGTGATCCAGTACCGGCTCAGCTAAGCGGTGCGCGTGGTTTGTTTGTGTATACGCCCGGGTCTAAAGAACGTACCATCTACGTGCGTGGTAGTAGCTTTGGAGACCAACAAGGTATAAACGTTATAACTGTGTTGCACGAATTGCTGCACGCAGCAACGGCTAGTCGTATTGACGCAGGTCTATTCAAAGGGTTTAAGAACGCTAGCTTGCAAAAGTTTATGCGTGAGATGGAAAGCCTGATGAAGCGTACGCAAGAAGCGTATGAAGAAGGCGTGTTGTTTGACGAGCTGCCCCCAGAAGTGCAACAAATGATTGAGGGCACTACTGACCGCGACAGAACGGGCAAAGTATCTATCGGTGTGTTCTCCGACCCCCATGAGTTCTTAGCTTATGGCATGTCTAGCCCCGAGTTCCAGAAGTTCTTGATGAGCGTGCAAGGCAAACGTGGCACAGGCTTCTCTGGTTTTGTCGATAGCATCCGCGATTTGTTTGGTGTTAAGGCCGGAGATGCAACTGCGTTTACTGATCTGGTCGATATTACTGACAAGATGCTCGGCACAAGGTTAACCAAAGTCGATACAAAAGGTGGTGCGCTCCAACAGAAGGGCAAGTTCACTCCTCCTGAGTTTGACGAAGAGGCCGACCTAAAAGCAAAACGCTCCGCCCTCCAGCTTGCTAAAGACGTAAAGATCGCGAAAGAAAAAGTGCGTTTGTCCCGCGAAGGCGAGGAGTCTAAGAATGTAAGTCTGATGCAGACGGCACGTGACCCTAAAGCTGTTCGGCAAATTCTAGCCAACGCAGTCGATGACATGGGGTACCTCAAACTGCAAGCTTCAGTGCGCTTACCCACGTTTGACTTTTTAGCTAAGTGGGCCGCTGATGTAGGTATTCCTGCACTAAGCGAAACAAATACGCAGCTACAACGCATGTTAGGTATGTCTCAGCAGTTCTTAGCTGGTGCCGAACAAGTCATTGGCTCGCTTAACCGTGGCTTTAAAGAAGACCCTAAACTTAGTCGTGAAAAGTTTTCAGAGTTTGTATACGCCACTACACTGGCAGAAGTTGACCCTTCCAACCCAAATGCACGTGAAGTAGAAGTAGAGCGTAAAGATAAAAAACCCAAAAAGGGTGCTAAGCCTGTACCAAAAACAACAACTCTTGCCGCCGACTACAAAGCGCTTGGTGCTGTTGGTCAACGCATGTACAAGCAGTTGCGGGACTACTACGAGTCAGTCATTGAGTTGTACTCCGACTTGTTAGACGAGCAGATCAATGGTATTCAGGGCATGGCTCCTGAAGAGAAGAAAAACCTGATGGCTCTCATACGCAAGACCTTTGAGGCTGATGCAAGGATCAAACCTTTCTTCCCATTGGTGCGTCGTGGTGACTACTGGTTAGCAATTGGTTCAGGCGAAAACCGCTTGTTCTATTTGTTTGAAAGCCGTACGGAGCGTAATGCTAAAGCTAAAGAGTTAGCCGCAAAGCGTGGGGAAGACTACGAAGACGTACTGTTCCGTCAAGAATTCGTGCAAGGTAACGACCTTAAAACACTACGCGCCGCATCACAAAACTCAAGTGAGATGCTTAAGAAAATCTTTGAAGCAATCGACGCCAAAGACTTAGGCTCTCCTTCGGCTAAAGAAGGTTTAAAGGATGCGGTCTACCAAATCTATCTGACCACAATGCCAGAGCAGTCATTCCGCAGGCAGTTCACTCACCGTAAAGGGCGTGGTGGTTTTAGCACAGACTTACAGCGCAACATTGCCACTACTGCTTCTAAGCAATCCATTCAGTTGGCACGTTTGAAGTACGCGCCCAAGCTTCGCCTTTCATTGTCAGCCGCACGTGATTCAATCAACGAACGCGAAGAGTTGTCACCGTTTGTGCAAGAAGCTGAGAAGCGTATTGACATGGCGTTGTCTGGCGATCATGGCTCGTTAAGTGAGTCCGTTGCTGGGATTGCAAACAAGGCATCCTACTTCTGGTACTTGTCTTCTGCTGCGTCGGCTTTGATTCAACCTTCTAGCGTATTTATTTCTGGCTTGCCCGTACTTGCTGGTAATTACAACGACGCTACAGGCGCGGCTACTGAGCTTGCAAAGATGACCACCTTGGTCAATCAGTACAGTGTGTTCCGCACTAACGTGGACGGCACAACTTCTATCACTGCGCCAAGTATTTCTAACAGTAAATCTATTCCTGAAGACGAGCGTAAGGCCGTTAGTGAAATGACAGCCCGTGGTGTGTCTGAGTCTACCTATGCCTCTTTGGTGTGGGGCTATAAGAGCATGTCCACCGAACAGTTTGAAGGTGTTGCAGGTAAAGGTAAGCGTCTTGCAAACTTGATGGTCGGCGCTCTGATGCACAACACAGAACGCTTAAGCCGTGAAGCGGTGTACCTAGCTGCGTATCGCTTGGGCAAGAAGCAAGGGCTTAGCTACGACGACGCTGTTCAAAAAGCAGTTGACTCTACTAACGAAGCACTTGGTAACTACGACATTACAAACCGTCCACGGTTTATGCAACAGGGTATCGGCAAGATAGCGTTCCAGTTTAAGACGTACCCATTGCAAATGTCTTTGCTACTGCTGACTAACTTTAAAAAGATGATCCCCTTCCTCAATAAAGAGGGCAAGAAAGAAGCAGCCACTAAGTTCTTCGGCATGGCGGGCACTTCTTTCCTTCTTGCTGGTGCGGCAAATATGGCTTTGTTCAGCCCTATTATGGGGCTAATGGGTTGGGCTTGGGGTCAGTTAGGGCTTGACGATGATTGGCCTGAAGAACTTAAAGACCTTGATTTTGAGACTTGGTTCCGCACTGTGTTCTTGCCCGAGAAGTTGGGTGACGTTGAGATTGGCGGCGTACCTGTAAGCGATATTGTTGACCGTGGCCCGCTGAATGCAATCACTGGCTACGACATTGGTTCCCGTATTGGTTTGAATGATCTGTGGGGCCGTGATAGCAAAGAGACTAAGACTTCTCGTGAAAGCGCAATTGCATTTATGCTGGATCACTTTGGTGGCCCAACTGCAAGTTTAATGCTTGGTTTTGCCGACGCCTATGATGCTTACGCATTAGGTGACTACCAGAAGATGCTGGAGAAAATGCTCCCTGCTGCCGCTCGAAATCTTGTGGTTGCTAACAAATACGCAGATGAAGGCATGAAGACTAGTCGCGGTAAAGAGTTAGTCGGTAAAGATGATGTAAAGACGGGCGAGTTAATAGGCCAAGCAATTGGTTTCCGTCCCGACCTTCTTGCGGCTACTCAAGGGCCCGCATTTAAGTTAACCGGTATTGAGCAAAGAATTCTCAATCAACGCAATATGATTCTAAACAAGTTGGATTTCCAGCTTCGTAAAGATACGGACAAGAGTATTGAGGAATTCAACAGCATTCTACAAAATGAAGTAGTTAAATTTAACGTCAAACATCCGACGTATAAGCTAGACGGCAACAGCATTAAAAATTCATTAAGGGAAAAAGCCAAACAACGCGAAGGTTCTCGTGCCGGTGTAGCCGTCACTAAGAAAAATATTTCGGTAGTTGAAGAGGCTGTAAGTACGCTTGAAGATCGTTTAGATAAACGAGCCGAAGAGATGGCGGCTAGGCGGAAGGGCGAAAAAAATCCCCAGTGATTAGCCGGGGATAAGAGGAGAGGAAACTCAAGGAAACAAATGTCAGCAACTGCGGTAACTAACGAAATCAGTGTAGCCTAAACCCGCCACACGCGCAAACCTTTGATGCCTTCTTCTATAACTACTTTCGTAACAGTAGCCATCTTCAACCGCTTACTTATTGCCGCAATTGTTTCCCGGGCGGCTTTCTCGTCAATGCAGGGTACAAAGAAAGAATAACCGCGCCGGAATTTAGACCAGTCAATCTGATACGACACTGTCTCGATTTTCATCGGTAGCTATAAAGGCATCCATCTGTAAGAACTCGGCGGCTGATGCGTCAAACTTCAGCACCCGAACTGCGGGGGATACAACCTTCATGCCCTTGGACATTCGCTTGTTCACACCCTCTAAGTAAATCTTGGCGTTACCCAACTCTTTCAAGGTGGTCTTGTAATTAATTTGTTGTTTGACGCAGAAGTCTTTAAACTGCTTGGCCGCAATGAAAAGTTCTTTGGTATCTGGCTCGTAGCGTATGAGCAGCTCTCCACGGGGCTCAAGCATGGGCATAGACTGCAGGTTACTACGAGCATCAACCTCACCGTTTACAACTAAAGCATTAATAATGTGGGCGTTAACAAACTCACCAAGGATTGTTACGGGTGTTGAGTTTGGCGCTTGAATCTCAAACCGCATCTCACCGAGCATGCCTTTGAGCCACTCATACACAGCCTTCATGTCGTAGTTGTGCAGTTCCAACTGAGAAGCAATCAAACCACCAGCTATGTTGCAAGCCGACACGCCTGACCAGAAACGCTCCTTCTGATTGAACTGTACTTCCCTATCAAGCCGAGCCTGAATCTTACGCACCAAAGCTATTGCTTCTTCCAAGTTATTGACAACCCACTGAATGTAGATTTCACCGGCATGACCAAAGTTTTCGCGCAGTTGGTGGTCAAACATCTGTTTACCCTCTTGCACCTCAATGATGCCGTTGGGTTCAATCTTGTACTCAAGCAGACGCATGGACTCGCCATCCGGCGTATTCTTTGCCACACCTAACTTTTCATAGAAGCTGGCGTTTGCCGAACACAAAGTCATACCCTGCCAGCTAGTGTTGTTAACACGCAACGTATTGGTCTGCCCGTTCATTTTGTTTTTGCCTCGGCCTTGGCTGATGCTGTACGCCAAGTCAGAGAACTCCATGCCACTAAGGTTGGTGATCTCGTCAATGGTGTTAGGCAAGTTGTTCATTACGCCGAGCTGGTGCATCTTTGCGTTGAACGTATCCTTGTACATAGAGGTCAACCCTTTGGGTTCCCCATACACACTGTTGCACATAAACAACGCTGTCGACTTACCTGAACCAGACTCAGGGTGAATCACGTTAATGATTGCACCTTCAAGACCTGTAAATTTCAACAGTGGTGAGCCAAATGCCGTGAGTGCGGCAAACGCATGGGGTTCAAGCCCCGGTCTAGCGTACATATTGAACGCTTCTTTCCACTTCTCCATCGTGCCTTTGGTAATTAACTTTCCGGCAATATCTTTTGTAACGCTTGACGGCGGGCTATAAAACACTCCGTCTTTTGTAATCTCTCTATCGCCAAGGATGAACTTACTGTTCCCCTCTACCCAACCAAACTGAGTTCTCATGGTCTCTGCCTTTTTAATGTATTGCAAATTTTTTATAAAGAAAACAACATACCTTGCAAGCAATTCGTACTGT
>Ga0247723_1000926_pt1 | contig 18155 bp, 16 predicted proteins | sample MSEWelMarce5H_FC_FD_189079 | JGI IMG/M metagenome (GOLD analysis project Ga0247723, IMG submission 189079) | Subsurface sediment microbial communities from gas well in West Virginia, United States - MSEEL Well Study Marcellus 5H_FC | ecosystem: Environmental > Terrestrial > Deep subsurface >... | reverse complement strand
TATAAAGAAATTCAACCATTTATACATCAAGCAAATAGATTAGCTAATTGGAATTTCGATTGGGATTTTTCTGAATCATGTCAATTTACAAAATATGGTCCAGGGCAACATTACGGCGCCCACTGCGATTCATGGGAAGCACCATATGCAAATAAAGATAATCCAGATACATTTGGTAAAATTAGAAAATTATCTGTTACATGTTCCTTGTCAGATCCAAGCGAATATGAAGGTGGAGAATTAGAATTTCAATTTAGAAATCAAGATGATCCAACACCTAAAAAGAAATGCACAGAAATATTACCAAGAGGAAGTATTGTTGTATTTCCTTCTCACGTTTGGCATGAGGTCCGACCAGTTACAAAAGGAATAAGATACAGTCTTGTAATCTGGAACCTTGGGTACCCATTTAGATAATATGAAAACCGCAGAACAACAAAGACAATATAGAAGAGAGCAATATCTTAAACATAAAGATAAAGAAAAAGAAACTAGAAGAAAATATTTAATTAAAAATAGAGAAAAAGTATTAGAAAAACAAAGAAAATATAACAAAGAAAATCCATTAAAACGTAAAAATTCAATATTAAAATATGAATATGGAATTACATTAGATCAATATAATAAAATGTTTGAAACACAAGAAGGTAAATGTGCAATATGTCAAAGACATCAAAATGAATTAACAAGAACTTTATGTGTTGATCATGATCATAAAACAAATAAAGTTAGAGCTTTATTGTGTGTAACTTGCAATACAGATGTTTCTGTAGTAGAAAACAGATTAGAAGAAATGACGAAATATTTAAATAAACATAGAAAGGATGTAAACTAATGGCAAAAACAGATCAATTAAACTCATCAATTTATTTTAGTTCACCAGTATATTCTATTGAAATACCTGAATGGGTAGATGATGCAAATAAAGTTTGTGATAAATATATTAAAGAAGCTAAAAAAAATAATGCTAAAGCAATTAAAGAACGTGAAAAGAAATTTGGTAAAAAAATAGGTGATCATGGAATGAGTTATCATTCTACATCGCTAGTTGGAGATCCTGCTTTAAAAGAATTACAAGAATACATTGGAGCAACAAGCTGGAATATTTTAGATCATATGGGTTATAATTTAACTAACTATGAATTATTTTGGACTGAATTCTGGGTACAGGAATTTGGTGAAAAAGGCGGCGGGCATCACGAAGGTCATATACACTATGATAACCATATATCTGGTTTTTATTTTTTAAAATGTAGTGAAAAAACTTCAATGCCTGTTTTCCATGATCCAAGACCAGCAAAATTAATAACACAGTTACCATTAAAAGATGAAAAAGAAATTACACTTGGAACAAATCAAATACATTACAGACCAAAACCAGGTACAATGATATTCTTTCCAGCTTACATGGAACATCAATATGTGGTAGATGATGGTGTAGAAACTTTTAGATTTATACATTTTAATCTACAAGCTGTAAGAAAAATGATTACTGATACAGTAAGAACACAAGCTAAAACAGAAAACAAAAAGGAGAAAAAATGAGTTTTAAAAAAGATAAATATGTAATTATTAAAGAAGCAATATCAGAAGATCTTGCAAAGTTTTGTTATGATTATTTCATGATGAAAAAACAAGTAGCAAGAACAATGTTTGATACAAAATATATTAGTCAATTTACAGAATACTTTGGTGTATGGAATGATCAACAAGTTCCAGATACTTATTCACACTATTCTGACATCGTAATGGAAACATTACTTGTAAAATTACTTCCTATTATGGAAAAAACAACAGGATTGAAATTAAACTCTAATTATTCATACGCTAGAATTTATAAAAAAGGAGATGTATTACATCGTCATAAAGATAGATTCTCATGCGAAATATCTACAACTATGCATTTAGGTGGTGGTTGTTGGCCAATATATTTAGAACCAGATGCATCACAAGGTGGTGTAGATGAAAAAACAGGAAATTATAAAGCATCTAAATCTAAAGGTGTTAAAGTAATGTTACAACCTGGTGATATGTTAGTGTATCGTGGTAATGAATTAGAACATTGGAGAGATAAATTATCTTTTGATGATTGTGGTCAAGTATTTTTACATTATAATAATGTTGAAACTAAAGGGTCTAAAGAAAATATATACGATCGTAGACCTCATTTAGGACTTCCCGCTTGGTTTAAAAAGTGATATAATATCCTCTTACTAGAGGAGTTTACCACCAATTCTACCTCAAGCTCCTCTGGTATTTACTTAATTTATAAGTATAAAGAGGGGTTATGCCATTACAAAAAATACAGTTTAAACCTGGATTCAATAAACAACAAACAGCAACCGGAGCCGAAGGGCAATGGATAGAAGGCGATAATATTAGATTTCGTTATGGAGAACCACAAAAAATAGGTGGTTGGCAACAGTTAGTTGCAAATACATTAGCAGGACCGGTTAGAGAACAATTAACTTGGACTGCATTAGATGGTAAAAAATACGCAGCTTTAGGTACTTCAAAAATATTAGTAATTTATTATGAAGGAGCATTTTATGATATTACACCATTACAAGTTGCTGTAACTGGATGTACTTTTACATCAACAACAGGATCAGCAACTGTTACTATTACAAAAGCAGCACATGGATTAACAGTAGGGGATTATTTAATATTTTCTGCAGCAACATCTCCAGGAGCACCTACAACAAGTTATACAGCAGCAAGTTTTACAACAAATGCATTTGAAGTAAAAACAGTTCCATCAGCGGATACATTTACCCTTACAATGCCAACTACTGAAACAGGCACAGGGGTGACAACAGGTGGAAGTTTAACGTTTCAAGCATATGAAATAATTGGTCCAGCTACTCAAACTCCAGCATATGGATTTGGAACTGGAGCATGGGGAGGAATCGTTCTTCCTAGTGTGACTAATCAATTAAATGGAGCAATTAATGATTCAGTTACAACTATTACAGTTGATTCAACTGCAGGATTTCCGGCAGCTGGAAGAATTGATATTGATTCTGAATTAATTACTTATACAAGTAAAAATGGAACTCAATTTTTAGGTTGTGTTAGAGGTGCAAGTGGTACAACTGCAGCATCTCACTTAGATAATGCTATTGTTGTAAATTCAACATTCTGGCAAGATTGGGGAGAAGAATCTTCTGTAACAACTGTTACACTCGCTCCTGGTTCCTGGTCACTAGATAATTATGGTCAGATTTTAGTTGCAACTATTAAGAATGGTAAAACATTTACTTGGGACCCATCAGTTCCTACAAGATTACAAACTAGAGCAACTGTTGTAACAAATGCTCCAACAGCATCTGTTATGACATTAGTATCAGATAGAGATAGACATTTATTTGCACTTGGAACTGAATCTACAATTGGAGATCCAACTACACAAGATCCAATGCTTATAAGATTTTCAAATCAAGAAGATATCAATACTTGGAACCCAACGGTAACAAATACTGCTGGTACATTTAGGCTAGATACGGGCAACGAGATTATCGGAGCTGTGCAAGGTAAAGATTATATTTTAGTTCTTACCGATCAAGCAGCTTATACAATTCAGTTTGTTGGTCCTCCATTTACATTCTCAATTAGACAGGTTGGAACAAACTGTGGAGCAATAGGTCAACATGCAATGGTATACGCACAAGGAGCTGTATTTTGGATTGGATTTGGAGGAGGATTCTTTGCATTTGATGGAACAGTTAAGCAAATACCATCATTAGTTGAAGACTTCGTATTTACTAATATTGGAGATAATTTAGGAATTAATTATGATACGAGTCAAATAGTTTATGGTTATCACAACTCTTTATATAATGAAGTAGGTTGGAATTATGCACAAGATGGATCTAATCAAGTAGATAGAAACGTTGTATATAACTTCGTTGAAAATACATGGTCAGTTGGAACATTAGCTAGAACAACTTATAAAGATGCAGGTACATTTAGTTTACCTTATGCAACACAATATAATGCAACTGGTACACCTACATTTCCAACTATTAATGGTGTAACAAATACTTATGGATCATCTAAATATTGGACACAAGAAATAGGTGTTAATGAAGTAGATGCGAGCGGAAACGTTACTGCAATAACTTCTTATATCAAATCTGGAGATTATGATTTATCTGAACAAGGTTTAGGTGGAGATGGTCAATTAATTATGAGAGTTAAAAGATTTATTCCAGACTTTAAGAGTTTAGAAGGCAATGCAAAAATAACTTTATTCTTTAGAGATTATCCAGCAAATAGTGAATCAACACCTTCTACAACACCTCCTTTAATTACTGGACCATTTACAATTACCTCTTCAACGACTAAAGTAGATACTCGTGTTAGAGGAAGACAGGTGAGTATAAAAATTGAAAATGAAGCAGTTGATGAAACTTGGAGATATGGAACTTTGAGATTAGATATTGAAGCAGGTGGTAGAAGATAATGGCAAAGATAACGGCATATATACCGGAACCAACAGATAATTATGATGTTAATAATCAAAGACAAATACTTGAATCAATTAACACAATTAAGAGTCAACTTAACTTTGGATATCAACAAGATTTAATTAACGAACAAGCAGCGATGCTACAATTTATGTACGGAAATCAAAATGGATTTGGATGTGATACAGGAACTCCATCTAATCCCACAGTTATAGTTCCAGGTGGAAATAGTGTAGATGCATTTGGAAGATTAAGAGTTTCCAATCCTTTAACTATCTTTGATAGTAAGAATATAATGTCACAGAACACTTTATTTAATGCAACTACTGCAAATGGTGGAACTGTTTCTTATACAGCTAATAAATCTACAGTTAATTTAAATGTAACAGAAGCGGCAGGATCTCAAACAGTAAGGCAGTCTAATAGGGTCATGTCTTATCAACCTGGTAAATCATTACTTATATTTAATACATTTGTAATGAATACTTTGACTGCAAATTTAAAACAAAAGGTTGGTTTATTTGATGCAAATAACGGAATATTTTTTACAGCAGATGGAACAACACTTAAAATAGTAAGACGAACTTATACATCAGGTGCAGCAGTTGATACTGAAATATCACAATCTAGTTGGAACGGAGATAAATTAAATGGAACTGGTGCTAGTGGTTATACATTAAATGCAGCTACATCTAATATATTATTTATAGATATTGAATGGTTAGGTGTTGGAGCAGTTAGAGTTGGATTTGTTATTAATGGCCAATTAATTACAGCTCATACATTCTATAATGCAAATAATTTAACAACTGTTTATATGCAAACAGCTAATCTTCCAATTCGTTATGAGATTGAAAGAGCCGGGACACTAGCAGCTGGAACTTATACATTACAACAAATATGTTCTTCTTGTATTTCTGAAGGTGGTTATTCTCCTGAAGGATTAGAACAAATGATTAGTACAACAACTCTTAGTACGGGTGTAAATTTATCAGTAGCTAATACATATTATAATATTGCAACCATTAGAATTAAATCAGGAAGACCTTATGCGGTTATTGTTCCAGCAGGAATAGATGTTTTAAACGTATCTAACAATGATTTTGAATGGGGATTATTTGTTAATGCTACTTTAACCTCTTCATTTTCATATACAAGTTTTAGTGATAACGTAGAATATGATTTACAAACAACTGCATTTGCTACTGCAGGTACAAGAATTGCAGGTGGTTATATGGGTGGTAAAACTGCTCCATTTACTTTAGGTGGAGATTTTATAGCATTTGCAAATCAACTTGGACAAACTATCGCAGGTGTGTCAGATACTTTAACTTTAGGTGTAAGACCAGGATCAGCTAATGGAGATGTAGCTGGTTTATTAAAATGGTATGATTTAACATAATGGCTATATTTTATAAAAATCAGGGATTTAATTTAACAACTACAAATGCAACAACTGTATTAAGTATTAATACTTCATCCGTTGCAATCGTTAAAGATATTGCTGTAACTAATACAGGATCAGCGGCAGCTACATTAGATATGTATGTTTATGATTATTCAGCTTCGACTAGTTATCAATTTATACATGCAAGTGTTGCAGGTTCATGCAATGGTAATGCAGCTCAGACAGTCTTGAATTTAGAAGAAGGAGATGCTATATTAGCACAAACAGCAACTGTTGATGTTATTAAAGGCGTTATCAGTTATGCATTATTAGATAGAATAGGAACGAATGGATAATCTACCAAAGATAGAATGTCAGACAGTAGAAATTATTAAAAGTAAGAAAACAGGAAAGACTTATAATAATATGGAAGACTTCTTAAAAGAAAATAAAATTGAAGATTTACAAAAAGATGTATCTATTACTATTACAAATGAAGGTTTAGATTTAATGCAGAAAGTAATGAATCAAAAATGAATCCAAGAGGCGGAACAGAATTACAAGTAGAATTACTTGAGAAATACGTAGATAAAAAATTATTAGATCAGGTACAAATAACAACATCTGTACCAGAGAAAATACCATTACATCCAACTAAACCAAATATCCTTTGGCAACATAATTCATATGATCAGGCAAATTTAATGCCATGGTTTAAAGATAAAGAAAATCATAAAAAATATGATTGGTATGTATTTAATTCACATTGGTGTTATGAAAAATTTAGAGAAAAATTTGATATACCAACACATAAATGTTTAGTTATTAAAAATGGTGTAGAAGAAATTACACCTAGAAACACAGAATATAAAAAAGGAGATCCTGTTAAATTAATATTCCATTCAACTCCATGGAGAGGATTAAATGTAATATTAGCTGCAATGCAACTTGTTAAGAATCCACTTGTTCATTTAGATGTATATTCTTCAACACAAGTATATGGAGATCAGTTTAAAAAAGCTAATGATGATCAATTTAAAGGTCTTTATGATCAAGCAAGATCATTACATAATGTAAGTTATATTGGATATAAACCTAATGAATATATTAAAGATAATTTAAAAAACTATCATATGTTTGCTTATCCAAGCATTTGGGAAGAAACATTTTGCATCACTGCGCTAGAAGCTATGGGTGCTGGTCTTTATTGTATAACAACTGATTATGGTGCTTTATATGAAACTTGTGCTGAGTTTTCAGTATATGTTCCTTATGAGAAAGATTTTGTAAAACTTGCACATACATTTTCATCTGTGATTGATGCAGCTGCAGCCCAGTTGCACGAGGCGAGCGTCAAGGATCATCTAGATTTTCAAATTAAATATGTTAATAAATATTATTCTTGGAAAGTAAGAGGAAGTACTTGGAATAGATTTTTAGAAGGAGTTATAAATGCAAGACGCAAGTAAACCTATTTGGTTTAAAAAAGATGGTGGTGCACAAACTATTAATTTAGGGGAACCTGAAATTAAAATATATGTAGCAACTCCTGTTCATAGTGAATGTTCAATTCATTACACACAAGCATTATTAAAATTTCAACAAGCATGTATGATGAATAATATCATGGTATCTTTCTCACTTCTTAAATCATCTTTAGTTACACAAGGTAGAAATTTGTGTGTTGCTAATTTTTTAGGGGATCCAATGAAATATACACATATGTTATTTATAGATTCTGATATTGATTTTAAATTTGAAACAATAATGAAAATGTTAAAATTAGATAAAGAAGTAATAGCAACTCCTTATCCTATGAAACATATTCATTGGGATCAAATATGGGATAGAATTCAACTTGGAAAAATTAAAAGTAAAGATGAATTAATGAAATCAGGTTATATATTTCCAATAAAAATGGATAACATGATTGATCCTCAAAAAAATGAAATTACAGTTACAAATGGTGTTATGGAAGTATCACATGCTCCAACTGGATGTATGTTACTTAAAAGACAAGTATTTGATAAAATGATTAAAGCGTATCCAGAAGATAGAATTGATCAACCTACAATCGTAAATGGAGAAGCTAAATCTAATCCTTATATGTATAATTTCTTTGATACAGTTCATGATCAAGCATCTAAAAAATACTATGGAGAAGACTTTGGATTCTGTAGAAAATGGACTGCAATTGGTGGGAAATGTTATTGTTATATTGACGATTATATTACACACGTTGGTGAATACCAATATAATGGTAGATTAAAAGATAATTTAGAATTCGTTAATACCGTTGACGATTCTAATAAAAACAAGTAAAGTATACGTTTTCAGGACTCTGCGCCTGCTTATAATAAACTAATTAATTATGACAATAGCGCGAGCTCAAATGTATAGACAATTATATCAATTAGGTGGAATAGGAACATTACCAATGGATTATGGTAAACCATTACAGGTTTCTCAACCATCAACTCCAAATTATTTTACACAAACAAATATAGCTTCAAATCCATTATTAAATTATGGACAAACTCCACTTGCAGATGCTGGAGGAACACCTTTAACAATGCGTAGTGGTGGAATATCTAGATCAGGTTATCAAGAAGGCGGAATAACAATGACACAATTTGGAGCCCCACAAGAAGAACCTATATTTCCAAGATTAGAAACTTTAAATGAAAATTTAGGTCAAGCAGAACAAAGATTAGGAACTCCTTCTAATAATCAATTTAATATTTCACCTATGGTTTCTTCATTAACAGGAAGATCTCAAATGAATTTAGGTGGAATTACAAGACTAGGTTATGAAGAAGGTGGAATGGGAATTATGGGAGCAATGCCACAACAACAAGGTATTTCACAAGAAAGTGGTACAGAACAAACAGCTCTTTTTACAATTATACAATTATTAATCGAACAAGGAATTCCACCAGAGCAAGCAGAAGAACTTGCAATGCAAATATTACAAGTATTTGCACAAGGTGGTCAACCCGCAGTTGAAGAATTTGCAAATCAATTAGAACAAGAAGAAATGATGTCAGAAGGTAGAACTATGATGGCAGGTGGTGGCATCACAGGAATATATCCAAGACAAGGTTATTTTTTTAAAGGAGCTGTTAAAGCAGTAACGGGTGCAGTTAAAGGAGCGGTTAATGCTGTTAAATCAGTTGCTAAATCTCCAATAGGACAAATTGCTTTAGCTATCGCAGCGCCTTATGCAATAGGTGCTTTAGCTCCTGGTTTTGCTACACTTGGTGGAACTGGATTTATGGGATCTGCTTTAAGAGCTGGTATATCTAATTTAGCAATACAAGGAATCACAACTGGAAAATTTAATCCTAAACAAGCTTTATTAGCAGCAGTAGGTGGAGGTGTGGCTAATCAATTTTTCCCACAAGGTGGAGTTCCAAATATAGACCCATCAACAGGATTACAAATAGATTCAATAACAGGGACAGTAACTCAACCTACTGTTCAATTAGGTGGTAATCTTGAATCAGGATTATTACAAAATATTAATGTGCCTACACCTATGACTACATCTATAACTACTCCTGCAACAGCAGTAGGAACTTATCCTGAATTAAAAAATTTAGTATCCCCAACATCTCCTGTTGTTAATGTTGGTGCTACACAACCAAATATATTTGAAAGAGGAATAACTAGTTTAAGAGAAGCAGGTACTAATTTAATGAATAATCCACTTGAAACAATTGGAAAATATGCAAGTTCTGCATATCAATCTGCAAAAGAAAATGTTGTTCCTTTAACTACTGGATTTTTAGCAGGTTCTTCATTAGCACAACAACCTGGTGAATCAGATGATGAATATGCTTCAAGAGCAGCAAGAGATGCTAACGTTGCAGCTTATATAACTCAATATGGTAGAGGATCAAAACTTTATTCACCTAATTTCTATTCAATGGAAAAAGCAATAGATCCATTTGCAGGTAGAACTACTTTCGCTGCTATGGGTGGAAGAATTGGTTATGAAAAAGGTTCAATGCCAATGGGAGAACCAAGAAGAAATCCTGCAGGTATTATGGAATTAGATTATAGAAAAGAAGGTGGATTTGTTCCTCCAATTGGTATAAAAGAGAGAGCAGATGATATACCTGCTATGTTATCTAATAATGAATTTGTATTTACTGCTAACGCTGTACGAAATGCAGGTGGTGGTGACGAGAATCTAGGAGCTCAAAGAATGTATAAATTAATGAAAAATCTTGAAAGGGGAGGAAGAGTATAATGGCTGAAGTACAACAACAACAAGTATTACCAGCACCTCATATAGAAGCTGCAAGTAAAGTATATTTAGAAGATTTAGCAAAAGGTATTGGTGAAGCTAGACAAGTTGATTTATCAAAACTTTATGGTCAACAATTTGTAGCACCTGAATCTGCATTAACACAACAAGCAAGAGGATTAGCAACAGGTCTTGGTGGATATCAACCTTATCTACAAGCAGCACAAGCTTCAACTGGACCACAGGCATATCAACAATATATGTCTCCTTATCAACAAGCAGTTATTGATACAAGTTTAAGAGAATATGATATTCAAGCACAAAGAGGATTACCAGCATTAGCAGCTCAAGCAATTGGAGCTGGAGCATTTGGTGGTGGAAGAGAAGGTGTTCAAAGAGCACAATATCAATCGGAGAGTGATAGAAATAGAGCATTGTTATTAGCACAATTACAACAACAAGGTTATAGTCAAGCACAACAAGCTGCTCAACAAAATTATTTAAATCAATTAGGTTTAGCTGGACAAACACAAGGATTATTAGGTTCACAAATTGCAGGTCTTACTACATTAGGAGCTGGAGAAACTTCACAACAACAAGCTTTATTAGAAGCTCAAAGACAATTGGCTCAACAACAAGCCTATCAAGGTTTAAATGTTGCAGAACGATATGGTGCAGGCATTACTCCTTTAATAGCTGGATACCCTGGAAGAGAAATGACATCTATAACACCTTCACCAAGTCCATTACAAAATATATTAGGTATTGGATCAACTTTAGCTGGTATTTACAGTAAATTTAATCCAGCACCCGTATTTGGTAAATAATAATGTCTAGAATATTAAAAAGACCAATGTTTAGAATAGGTGGTTCAGCTAATGAAGAAGGTATAATGAATATGGCTGTACCTAAAAGAGCTCGTTATCAAGAGGGTGAAAATGTTTCAACTCAAGATAATTATACAATTGATGAAAATGATGCATTATATAGAGATGCAATGAGAAGATCTGCTATTCTTTCTAAATTTGCTGGAACTGGAAGAACTCAGAGTGATAGATTATCTGATTTATTAATTAGAGGTGGTTTGAATTTAGTAGGAGGAGCTGGAGCTGGGAAAGGCACATTAGGAGCGATTGCTACTTCTTTTAGACAACCAACAGAAGAATTTTTAAAAGGATCTGAAGAAGAAGATGCTTTTCAAAGACAAATTAAATTAGCTGGAGTAACTGGAGCTATGTCATCTGCTGATGCAATTAGAGCAGCCATAACAAAAGGAAAATCAGAACAAGTAAGGCCAGCATTTGAAAACGTTGTATTATCTAAAGCTAAACTATTACAAGATGTATTACCTTATGATTTAAAATCAAAAGCTGTAGATGCTGCTACTAAAGATACTTATTTTCAAAGAACTGCACCAAAAGAATTAGTTGCTAATTATATTGGTATTCCTAATTATGTAACAGTTACAACTAAAGGAAAATCAATTCAAGTTCCTGCATTAAATGAAATTGATGTTGGACAAGTTTTTTATGATGTCAATGTTGGAAGATTTAAAAAAAGAAAACAAAAAGGATATGGTGAAGCAGACTTTGTAATACTTGATTCACAGACATTTGAAGAAAAACCATCTGGAGAATAATAAATGTCTTCAGAAAAGTTTATTAATCCAACACTGGATACATCTAAACTAAAGAAAGAAAATTCATATATTGGTGAAGATATGAATCAAGGTGAAAAATTCTTTGAACCTATCCCAGAAGATAATCAAGAAATAAGTTCTATTAATGCAGGTATAGCAGGTATTGCATCTGGAATAATTAAAATACCACAAGGTGTTGTATCATTAGGAGCAGAATTACTTGATTTAGGTGCTGATACAAATACAGCCGTGTCTGTTGAACAATTTTTTAATAAAATAAATCCATTTGAAGAAATAGCTAATCAAAAAGCTGCTGGTAAAATAACTGAAGCATTAGTATCAGTAGGTGTTCCTGCAGCAGCTGGTGCTAAAGTTGCAACTAAACTTGCTGAAAAAGCATTAAAAGCAAGAAGAGCAGGTGCTTATGCAAATATAGGTAGTTCTAATGTTTTAAAAGGAGCAAAGAAAGCTCAAGAATTAAATACATTATCTAAAGCTCAAAGATTTGGAGCAATAGTTGCAGGTGGTGCTGCAGGCGAGACTCTAGTTGCGGACGTCGAGAAACTAGGAACTTTAGGAGATATATTTGAATCAGGTCCTACTGAACTAGACAGAGATGTAGATACTGATAACAGAACCGATGCTGCTAGAAAATTATTAAATAGAATTAAATTTGGATCAGAATCATTATTAACAACACCAATTGTTTATGGTGCATTTAGTGCAGGTAAATCATTAGCAAAACAAGGTAAAGAATTAGCTTATAGTAATTCACAAATTGAAAAAACAATAGATAAAATTGGAAGCTTTTTTAGACCAAGAGGAGCTCAACCAGAAGAAGTTTTTTTAACTACAGTTTCAGAAAGAGGAGCAAAAATGGCTGATACAAATTTTGCTATGGAACAGGTTAAAAGAATAGATAGTGAAATAGATGGAATGTTTCCTGAAGTTAAATCTTTTTTTAATAAAACAACTGAAAATGGAAGAGAAGTTTTTTTAAAAAATTTAGACGAAGCATTATTTGCAGGAGATATTAGAAAAGCTGTGCCAGAAAATATATCTAATAATATTATAGATCAAATGTCAAAAAGAGGTGCTAAACAAAAATCAATAGACAATGTATTAACATCTATCAATAATGTCAGAGGAAAGTTTGATGAATTATTAAATATAACTGCAGGAGGTCCTGCTGCTGTTGCGGATATACCGGCTTCTTTAAGAACTGATTTAAGAAAATTAATGGGAGATAAAGTAAAATCTTATTTAGGAAATACATTTAAAATATTTGAAAATACAGATTTTGGATTCTATTCAAGATATAAACCAACTCAACAATCAGTGGATAAAGTAAAAGATATTTTTAAAAGATATGCAGCTAAAAACAATAATCCAATTACAGATTTAGAAGCTGAAGATTTAGTTAATAATGTATTACAACAAGCAAGAAGAATAAATCCTAAATCAAAATTACCTACTTTTAGATATGAAAATTTAACTATGGGAGCAACAGATCCACAGAATATAAAAACATTTGCTAGAACATTAGAAAAAAATCTACCGGGAGATGGTGAAGAAATTAAAATTATTGGTAAAGGAAGTAAGGCATTTAGAGAATTATTTGGAGAAGTAGAAGATGTTCGTTATTCTATATACGAAGGTATTAATAAATTATCTAATGTTGCTAGAAAAAATCAACTATTTGATGAAATACTAAGTATTGATGATGCTATGAAAGCATCAGCTACAAAAGAAACTTTGCCAGGTCAAAGAGGGTTTTTCTTTTCTAGTCCATTAGATGCAAGAAGAAATTTACCTAATAATGAAATAGTTAAGATAGATCCATATGTAAAAGAATATTTTAGAGATGGTGTATTAGTTAATAGATTACAAGGAATGTATACTACAAAAGATATCGCTGAAGCATTTTCTAGTGCTTCAAGAGCAAGTGATTTCATGAGAACAGAATCTACAAGTGCTCTTGGAAAAACAGCATCTTGGGCATGGAGAAATTTAATTTTAACACCAAAGGCTGGATCTCAATATGCAAAAACAGTTTTATCTATACCAACACATTTTAGAAACTTTTTATCTTCAAGTGCTTTTTCATTAGCTAATGGAACAATATTTGAAAGTCCTGAAATTATAAAACAAGCAATGAAAAGAGGAAAAGATACTATTCAATTAGGTATAAGAAGTCCACAAGCAATGGATAGATATAGAAGATATTTAGAATTAGGAGTTACTAATTCAAATACAAAAATAGGTGATCTAACAAATCTTATGAAAGATGCAAGAATTGGAGAATCTGGAAATGTGGCTACTGATAGTATTTTAAGACCTATGATTAATTCTTTAGGTAAAATTGGAACTGCGGTTAAAAAAGGAGTTAAAAAAACAGGGCAAGTAATGCAAGATGCTTATGTTGCTGAAGATGATTTTTGGAAAATTACAAATTTTGAAATAGAACTTGCAAGAAGAGAAAAGGCTTATGCAAAAGCAGGTATTAAAAAAACTATAGATGAATTAGAAAAAGAAGCAGCAGATATAGTTAAAAATACAATTCCAAATTATGCTTATGTTGGTGAATTTGTAAGAGCTATGAGAGTAACACCTTTTGGTAATTTTATGTCTTGGCCATCTGAAATATTTAGAACTGGAACTAATATAGTAAGAAGAGCATTAGATGAAATTAAAGATCCTATAACAGGTAAAATAAATCCTATTACTAGTACGAATCCTTTAAAATCAATTGGTATGAAAAGATTAATAGGTGGAGCAACTGCATTTTCAGCATTGCCGTATGCCATTGTAGAAGGAACTAGATCTATATTTGGTGTATCTGATAAAGAAGCTGAGGCAGCTAAAGAATTTGTAGCTCCATGGTCTAAAAATTCACAAATTATTTTAGTGAAAGATCCAGATACAGGTGAGATATCTTATTCTGATTGGAGCAAAAATAATGTTTATGATACACTAACAAGACCTTTTACAACTGTTTTAAATAACATTCAAAAAGGAATAGAGAGTGAAGATGTATTAGTTAAAGGATTATATAAAGGAATTGGACAAGCAATGGCAGAAACTGCAAATCCATTTATCTCTGAATCAATATTTACAGAAGCATTAGGTGATATTGTAATGAGAGGTGGAGTGACTAGAGACGGTAAAACTTTATATACAGAACAAACTCCTGACGGAGAAAAAATGACTAGAATATTAAAACATATTGGAGAAACACAGCTTCCTCAATATCAACAAGTTGGAAATGTTATTAATTCTGTAACTGGTAAACCTGATAAAAATGGCGATGTTTTAGAAATACCTGATTCTGCCGCTGGATTATTTGGATTTAAATTAATGAAATTAAAACCAGAAAAAACATTAGGATTTATGATTCAAGATCATCAAGAAGGTCAAAGAAATGCTAGAAAAGAATTTACAGGGGGTCCTGAGGGAACATTAAAACCAATGAAAACACCTGAAGACATTATTGAAAGATATTTTGTGGCAAATAAAGCTTTATTTGATGTAGATAAAAAATTTTTAAAACAAATTAAAGGAGCACAAACATTAGGAGTTAATCAAAATAAAATAGTTGAGATCTTTGATAAAAGAGGACTTGGTAAAGATGAATATGCAAAATTAAATCAAGGTGTATTTGATCCTTTTTTTCCTTCAGATAAACTTCAACAAAGATTTAGAGATATTTCAATTGAAACTGGGCAACCAAATCCATTTGATCAAGCTAGATCGTCATTAGAAGCAATGAGAGCTGCTTTTAGAAGACAAAGTTTAAATCAAGATTTAAATATTAAATTAGAAGATTTTATGCCTCAGCAATCTAAGGAAGTAGAACCTCAATCTAGTTTACCTCCTCAACCAATGCCTAATGCTAGTGTTGTATCTCCTCCAGTTCAACAGGTTGCTAATTTACAAAATGGATTGACAGTAAGTGAAAATGCATATTTAAGCCAAAGTGAAAAACAAATGCGATTAAAACAAAGAGGATTAGCTTAATGGCAAACGGTAAAGAACCAAAGACAACAGGGGAACATATAGTGGCTCTTTATGGCCATATTACAGGGATTAAAAGAGATTTAAGGCATCTTACAGATGAATCTTGCCGCAATCATTCTAAGATAGACAAAAGAGTAGAAAAATTAACTTGGTGGATTATTGGTGGACTTGGATCAACCATCTTATTATTACTAACATTCTTTTTTAAATTTATAAAATAAACTATTGATTATAGTTTTAAAAAACTATATGACGCGCTTATGGATAAAATTTTAGTTCATAAACATCTTATCATAAGAGCTGAGGCTAAAAATCCTCCTGTGAATGAGACTGTTCTTACAGAGTGGTTTAAAAGATTTATAGAAGAAATAGGTATGAAGGTTATGATGGGACCATACGTTAAGTATTCTCACATGATAGGTAATCGTGGAATTACCGGAGCTGCTATTATTGAGACATCTCATATAGTAATGCACGTCTGGGATGAACCTGACCCCGCCTTACTTCAGTTTGATGTTTACTCATGTGGTGAATTTGATCCTGAAACAATATGCGAAAAAATAAAGAAAGATTTTAATACTACAAAAATTGAATATAAATTTTTAGATCGTGAACATGATTTAAAAGAATTACATACATTAACTCACACTGATCCAATAGCTAAAAATTATGAAAATAAAGAAATAGAAATGAAAAATAATATATTAATGAAGAGTCGTAAAGAAGTTGAAATTAATGGTAATGGAACTTCTGGGTATACAATTAAAGAAGGTATTCATAAAGGTATAGTTTTAGGTCATATTACAAGAGAAAAAGCAGTCATTGAAAATTAATAAATAATTACTATATATTTCCCAGGCTGCATCATAGGGATGAGCCAATTAACTTGCTTTAAAAGGAGATAATTATGACAAACATTGAAGTTTTCAATAATTTAAGCAAACAAATGTTCAATGGATCAACAAAATTTTTTGATGATGCATTTGAAAATATTTTTGACACGTGGTCAAAAGTACAATCTTTTCCATTTTACAATGTAGTAAAATATTCAAAAGGTAAATATGCCATAGAAATGGGTTTAGCTGGATACAATAAAGAAAACGTTCTTGTAGAAGTTAAGGACGGTATTTTAACTGTTGAGGGTAAAGTAGATGATAAGAACGTAGAGTACGTTCAAAAGGGTCTAGCATTTAGACAATTTTTTAAACAGTTTGAATTAGCTAAAGATGTAATAGTTGATGAAGCATCTATGAAAGATGGATTACTTAAAATTAAATTTGGTTTTAATGAACCAAAAGAAATTGAAGGCGTTAAAATAGAAGTAAAATAATGATGCCTTACAATGATGAAGAATGGAAATTTATATCCAATCTTTTAATTCTTCTCCCAATACTTCAGTAGCTATATTAACTTTAGTTCGAAGGGCTTTGACGATTTTTTCGTCAACAGTCCCTTCGGCTATAATATCAATATAAGTCATATTTTTAGTTTGACCAATACGATCTATTCTAGCTTCAGATTGTTGTCTTTTTTCTAAATCATAACCATTAGAATAATAAATCATAGTAGATGCACCTGTTAATGTAATTCCATAACCACCTGTCTGTGGTGTACCTACTATAAATCTAACTGAACTATTTGGATCTTGAATTAATTTAATTGCTTTTTGTCTATCTTCTGTTGAAGTATCTCCATAATAAGTAACAACAGATTTATCTCCGTATTCTTTTTTAATAGCTTCAACTATAACTTCTATATCATATCTATAATGAGCCCATATAACTGCTTTACCTTCCATTTCGGATAAAACATCCATTAACTCATCTAAACGATTTGATTTTAATGTTTGTGTAGTTCCATCATCAGATTTAAAATGACCACAAGTTATTTGATGTAATCTCATTAATTGAGTTATAACATTGTGTGTTGTAGTTAACTTTCCATTTAATGTTGCTAATGCAATTTCTTTCATCTGTTTATAAACTTTACTTTGTTCTTCACTTAATTGAATAGTTCTTTTCATATATGTTTTAGGAGGAAGATCTAAACAATCATCTTTTAAAACCCTATGAGAAAAAGGTTTTAATTTTTCTGAAAGTTCGCCAAGGTTTCTATAACCAACTACTATTTCAACTTGTCTACCACTTACATTTATTTTACGAGTTAAAGCATATCTAGTTCTAAAACTATAATAAGATTGTTGATCTAATAACCAAGGGTCTAGAAACCAGCACTGTGTATATAGATCTAGAGGAGATTTAGTTACAGGAGATCCTGTTAATATTCTTTTATATGAAACATTTTTACCAAGACCAATTATTGTTTTAGTTCTAATTGCACCTGGATTTTTTATTGTAGTAGATTCATCTATTGCCATTAAAGTTTTATGAC
>Ga0247723_1000925_pt1 | contig 18160 bp, 26 predicted proteins | sample MSEWelMarce5H_FC_FD_189079 | JGI IMG/M metagenome (GOLD analysis project Ga0247723, IMG submission 189079) | Subsurface sediment microbial communities from gas well in West Virginia, United States - MSEEL Well Study Marcellus 5H_FC | ecosystem: Environmental > Terrestrial > Deep subsurface >... | reverse complement strand
GGCTTACGACTGGTGCGAGATGGGCTACTCTCCATTTACCAAGCACGAAATTACTGGAGAGAAGTCAGAGGGAGCATTTGCTAACGCACTGCCTTCTTACATCAGACTCTACCCAGACAAGGAGATTGACTTTGTAGAAGAGGTCAGGTATGTAGACCTAGCACCAGCTCAGCGTAAGATATACGACAAGTTCGAGAAGGACTTGGTTGTGTGGCTCAAAGAGAATCCAATGGTCGCTGAGGTTCCTGTTGCTGCAAGAATCAGGCTGAGGCAGATTACCCTAGCTGTGCCAGCAATCAACGCATCTGGGGAAGTGGACTTTGATGATGAGGCAGTAAGCACCAAGTTCAAGGCACTGATGGAAATCATAGATGACAATCCAGATGAGCCAATGTTGCTCTTGACAGATAGCCAGAAGTATGCTAGACTGGTGGCAAGACGGCTGAATAAGAAAGGCGAGGTTGCCTTTGAGTGGTCAGGTAAGGCCAATCAGAAACAGCGTGAGGATGCCAAGCAGAGGTTCCTGAAGAGGGAGCTGAAGTATATCGTGGCAGTTATCCCAGCGATTGCTGAAGGCGTGGATGGATTACAGGATGTATGCTCAACAGTTGTGTGGCTATCACACAGCGACAGCAATGTTCTAAATCAGCAGGTGCTTGACCGCATCAGAAGGCGTGGGCAAAAGGAGTTAGTAAAGGTGTATGACATAGTTGCTAGAGATACCTTTGACGAGGGACAGCTCAGCAACCTAGTCCAGACACAACTAAGTATGAACGCATCACTAAGAAAGGAGAGCAATGTCAAAGATGAATGAGCAATGGCTAGAGGAGAACTACCCAACGCAACCACAGGAGGAGAGCAATGAATGAGAAGCTTGCTAAAGAACTTGAGAAGTTTTTAGAATGGAAGAGAGACAAAGAGCTCTATCCACCACGCTGGAGTCCAGAGGATTATGCTGAGCACCTTGTGAATATGGATGCGAGAATCAAACTGCAAAGACTCTATGATGTATTCAATGAGCAGGACCCTGGGTTCCTAACAGAGCACACCAACCCACTTGTGGATATGATTGAAGAGATTCTTAATGACTAAGCAAGTCAAAGCTTGTAGCACAGAAGGTTGCGACAGGAAGTATCACGGCAAGGGTATGTGTATGTATCACTACCAACAGCACCGCAAGGCAACGAAGCCTGTGTGCACAGAGGATGGATGCGACAAGCCTTACAAGGCTAGGAATATGTGTGAGTCCCACTATCAAAGATGGTTGGATGATGGCGAAAGAGAAGACCTAGACTTCGATGATTTCTGGGAGTTTGTAAAGAAGGAACTAAGGATAGGAGTTGCAATTGGGAATGAATGAAGATTTTTTTAGAGTGTTAGAAAAGATTGAGAGAGACGATTCTTTTCAGGCAATTGTGCGAGGATACTTTAGCTATAACGCAGAGCTACTTCTCAAAAAGCACAGGGACTATGGGCCAAGCAATATCGGTGATAGTCCAGGGGGACCAATCAATGGGCTGAGGGTTAGGATGCACGACAAGATGGCTCGCATCAATCACTTGGTGGACAACCAGCAAGAAGCTGTGAACGAACCACTGCGGGATAGCTTTATGGACTTGGCTAACTACGCAATGATTGGGATGCTGGTCATTGATGGAAAGTGGCCTAAGAAATGAGCGACCTGCAGGAAATTATTGTTAACAGTAGCATAAGAGCTTTTAGAAGTGGGATGCAACACGAACGAGACCACATAATCAAGTTGCTTGAAAGCGGAAGGTGGCAATCACCTAACGAAATCCCATCAGCAGACGAGAAGTATCTGCCAGTTAGTCAAGTGATAGCTTTGATAAAGGAGCAGTCCTAAGCTTTATGAGACAGTTGTATGAAGACTTTGTAGACTACTGGGCTATACCACTGTCAGTAGGTACTGTTATAATCGCAATGATTGTGAGTTATTTTATAAAGGACAATCAGGATGAATGAAGAAGTTGACTTAGAAACACAACTGGACATAATTGAAATTGGAGCTAACGCAATTCACGTTGAGCTCATGGAAGTACAGAAGCGAATTGCTAAAATCAAAACAGGTTTAGACAAAATAGAGGAGAGGTATGATGGAATTTCAGAATGAAGTAAACGGATTTTATAAAGTACAAGAGCCAGAGAAAGTTATCTATGACGAGAAAGAGCACAAGTATATGGAAGAAGTAAAGCCAAGTTCTAACACAGCACGAATCAACCCAGACGCTATCCCAGTGTTGGCAACTGCAGTTATTCTAGTTGGACTGCTGATGATTAGCTCATTCATTGTGTCGTTTACTGGTATCTATGATGTGAGTCAGTGGACTGGTATCCCTCAGGTTATCCAATGGCTACCAGCGGTGTTTATTGATGCTGCAATTCTAGCCTACACTATCTCACTGGTCGTGTTCAAGGCCAGAGGCGAATCAACTTGGCGAACAATGATTGGGCTGATTGCTTTTGCTGGTATCTCTGTAGTGGCAAACATTGCTCACACATTGTCGTTCTGGAACGGCGAGCTTACTGACTTCAGGGCTTGGATTGGTGTGCTAATCACAGCCGCTGCACCTATCGCTGTGCTACTTGCTGCTGAAGAAATCACTCGCCTTGCTTTTGAGAAGCCAAAGAATTAATGACTGATTACCAATGGGAAGAAGCTGAGAAGCATAACCCTTGGGGCAAGAAGCGAGTTCGAGGAAGCCATTGCTCTAAGGGGCATGAGTTTACAGAAGAGAACACTTTCATTCGTGCCTATGATAATGCGAGGGTATGTCGTGAGTGTCGCAAGCAATATGCCAGAGAGAAGTACCAGCGGAACAAACTCAAGAACGGTGGAGTAGCAAGACCGAAGAAGGATAAGCCTCAGGTAATTGAGATTCCAGAATCTGTGTTGCTAGTTGAGAAAGCACAGCAGTCGTGGTATGCTTTGACCGAAGCGTTTGCTCAAGTATCAGGGAATAGCGTTCCTTGCGTGTTAGACCCACGCTTGTACATTGATGAGCCAGAGTATGTATCAGAAGATTTGGCTGAGAAGATTTGCTTTGGCTGTCCACTACTAAAGCAGTGCTACGACTTTGCAGTCGAAAGCAAGCAAGAGTGGGGTGTCTGGGGTGGAATCAACTTTACTAAGGAGGAAATGAAGTATGGGCTTGACTAACACAGAGGTCATGGCTATGACAGTCGGACTATTCAAACAGGAGTCTGATAGAGATAAGCAACGCAAAGTTGGTGCCTCTCAAATATCAGACCCTTGCACAAAACATTTAGCTAAGGCACTGCTTGCAGAGCCAGAGCCACAACAAAAGTATTGGATGGGAGCAAAGATTGGGACAGCCATTCACAGTTTTCTTGAGTCTGCTATTTCTACTGACAGCACTGGTCTTTTCGACAATGCTCTCGTTGAACAGAAGATTAGTCTGGGTAATGTTAGTGGGTACGGTTCTATCAGTAGTAAACCTGACCTTGTATTACCAACTCATAAGCACTTGATTGATTGGAAGACCAGCTCAAGAACTAAGGTCAAGAAGCTAAAGGACTTGGTGGATGGTGTGAAGCATGACAGTGGGGCTGAGTATACTCTCAAGAAGTACATTGGTCAGACCCAGCTTTACGCTTGGGGAATGAACCAAACAGACATCAAGGTTGACAGCATCAGTTTGGTATTCATCAATCGTGAAGGCACTTATGAGAACGACATCTGGACTCACACTTACGAGTATGATGAGTCATTTGCTGTGGCTCTTTGGAATAGACTGATTAGGCTGTGGGATGAACTTCAGAGTGGAGCTCACCCAGACAACTACCCGTCAAACCCAGAGTGCTTTAAATGCAATATAGGAATCTAGCGACACGCCGAACAACTGCAAATTTTGTAGTGAATAGAATATGTGCTAGAATACACACACAATAGATATAGGAGGAAACAAATGAGCGACACGAATTTCCCAGAGCTAGGCTTTGCTAAGTTTATTCATAAAGCAGAAGCTCTAAACGCACCAAAGAGCATCTTGCTTTTTGCTGATGCTGGCAGGGGCAAGACTTGGCTGGCATCATCTGCTACTGAGGTTCCGTCAATGGGCCCTGTGCTTTTGCTTGACGCAGAAGGTGGGGCTTCAGCTATCGCAAGAGACTGGAAGAACGTTGATGTGCTAAACATTACAACTCATCAGCAGTTTGTATCGGTAGTCGAAGACTTACTAAACAAGCCACACAAATACAAGACCGTAATCGTTGACACGATTGGTGTTGTGATGGACAGGGCAGAGAAGTATTTTGGTGAGAAGCCAGAGAACCAGAACAATAAGTTTGGTCGCTGGGGAGACCTAAAGAATTGGGCTAATGAAGTATTCAGGGCGTTGCACACCGCACCGTTTACCTCAATAATCATTGCTCACGCACTTGATGACAAGGATGAAAACACTGGAGCTGTGAAGACAACTGCAATGCTACCTGGGTCATTCAAGAGTACACTTCCTGGTATCCCTGATATCGTTGGTTATCTAACGGTTGAAGAGGTAGAGGGAACACCACAGCGGGTGCTGATTGTAGCCCCGTCAAACCGATTGATTACAAAGAATCGCTTCGGTTTACCAGCAAAAATATATCAACCATCCATGAAGAAAATCATGGGACTAATCCAAGGAGGTACTAAATAATGTCAATTAAAATTACAGGTATCACAGAGAGTTCACTAGCAAGTCCGAACTCTACTGGGCCAATGTCAGCAATTCCTGCTGGGTCCTACAACGCAACTGTGTTTGAGGTAAAGCAGGAAGAGGTTCGCTCTGGACCGAATGAAGGCAAGCCACGCTTCAACGTTCAGTTCAGAATTTCAAGTGGGCAGTACGAGAACCGTAGAGTATTCTCTTACATTCCACTCTATGTAGCAGGTGACTTCTGGAAGACACAGAGCTTCTTCTCCTCACTTGGCTACGACATGAAGTCGGGAGACTTTGAAGTACCAGACCTTAACGAACTTCAGGGCAAGGCCATTGGAGTGCGTGTCAAGGTGGGGAAAGACCAGAACGGTGAAGACCGTAATGAGGTAGCAGGTTTCGACAAGGCAACCTCAGAGTCTTTGCTCACTGCAATGGGCGCAGTCCCAGCTGGTGACATCTGGGCCTAAGCAATGGGCAAGCGAGGGGTGCGTCTCGTAAACAACGCACATTAGCCCCTACAGGTGTACTCGTTTTCTCTCCTCCTTTGTCGGGTATCTGGTTCGAGTCCAGATAGGGGCACCATACAATTTAAAACTTATGCAGACTAGAGGAGGCTATTATTAAGACAGGTGATTTCTTCGATGCGATATACGGCGATGGTCGTGGTATTGCAACAATCGTCACACGGCACCCAGTAAGCAATGACCTAACCGACCAGAAGTTTTTTGATTACCCACAGCAAAAAGAAGATATGGTTGCACACGCAACTACTCACGCCAGTGGTGACGTTTACTTCTCGCCTATTCTATTTGCATCACCGAGACGCATCAAAGAAAATGCTAAGACCGTATCTGTAGTCTATGCAGATGCTGACACCTGCGAACCAGACAACTTTCTTTTACAGCCGTCCATCTCTGTGCAAACATCTGAAGGAAGATGGCACACTTACTGGATTTTAGATGAGCAGGCTGACCCACAAGAGGTAGCTTTTATCGCTAAGAAGATTGCCTATGCACACTCTCACCAAGGGTGCGACAGGTCTGGCTGGAATACGACCAAGCTACTTCGTGTGCCAAACACGATGAACCGCAAGGAAGGCAAGGACTCTCCAGTCACTGCAACTTCTAATGGCTCAATGTATTCTCTTGCAGAACTGCTCGAACAGTATGGTGATGTGGACGTAGAACCACTTGTGGACCTATCCTTAAAAGAAGTACCACCACAGTGGCCTGACCTAATGCAGACAATGGGTAAGATTAACAGCAACCCTGAAATTATTGGATTGTACATGGAGCAACCAGCACCTAATGCTGATATGTCTGTGTTGCTTTGGAAGCTTGAGCTTGAACTATTTAGGCAAGGCCTGACAACCGAAGAAGTTTTTGTAATTGCTCGCAATGCAAAGTGCAACAAGTATCACTCGCCACTTAGACCTAAACGCAATGACGCTGATGGTGACCTGTGGCGTGAGGTGCAGAGGGCAAGCGTATCTTACAGAACTGAGCCAGCTCAGCAATATCAAGCTGTCGAGCCACTGGTGCAAACTATCATTGCAGAACCAAAGGACATAAAGTTCCTAACTGACGATGAGCAATATGTAGTTGATTCTCGTAGGACTTTTATTGATGACTACATGGACTGGGCTAAGTCAAAGACTGATGCCGCCTACCAGTATCACATTGCGAGCGCTTTCACTGTGCTGTCTTCTTCCTTCTCAGACATTGGCTATGCTATCCCAAAGTATGGAAAGATGGGATTAAACCTATGGTTCATGGTGCTTGGTGAGACTACACTTACTCGTAAGTCAACCAGCCGAAACCTAATGCTCCGAATGATTCGTGAGTTTGAGAAGTACTCTGGCTACCAGATTGATATCGGTTCCGATGCAACCCCTGAAGGTGTCACTTCAATCCTTGCAGAGCGTGATGGGAAGACTAGCCTTCTGCACAGAGATGAAGTCCAGGGTATGTTCAAGGACTTTATCAACAAGACCTACATGGCATCAGCAGCCGAGCGATTCACTGAGCTTTACGATGGTCACGTGCCAGTGGTTATCCGTTCTGGTAAGGGTAAGTCTCAGACCGAACGAGCGACCACTAACTTTGTAATGTACCTAATGGGTATCACTAGCAAGGTTGCAGATGTTCTCACAACTGAGTACTTCCGTTCTGGATTCCTTGCACGATTCCTTTACGTCACAGCCGAGACTCCAGACAGAAGCAAAGAGCTTGAAGATATTCAGCAAGCAGACGAGTACGAAATTGTAGTTCGTGATTCTGTGATGGACACGCTTGTCAAGGGAATCTACAATGCGGTTGTATTCTGGCAGAAGAAGGGCGAGCCTAATCCACGACCAATCAGACTTAGCGACTCAGCACTAGAGCGATTTAACCAGTTCAAGTGGGAGATGGGCAACTGGGCAGACAGCCATCCAGAGCGTGACTCTATCGAGCCATCACGCCAGCGACTTGCACTCTCGGTTTGGAAGTGTGCAATCTTGCTTGCCATGCACGAACAAAAGGAGCAGGTTGAGCTTCGCCACATGCTGACTGCGATTTATTATTCACAGGACTGGTTCAAGAACCTAATCAAAATGGCGAGCGCAATCTCTGCATCCGAATGGCAGAGGGATGTTGATAAACTTGAGGCATTGGTTGTTGACAGGGGCGGTAAGATTCGCTATGAAGAAGCCTACCGAAAGTTTAGCAACAAGCGTAAGCGTGAGTTTGACGAGATGGTACAAGCACTTCACTCCCAGGCACGTGTGCAGATTGCAGTTGAAAATCGCAAGAGCTACCTAGAGGTGATTGTCTAATGGACAGACAGCAGGAAATCAAGGTAGCCGAGCTTCTTAATCTGGCAATTTGGATTAGGGATAACGTTGACTTGATGGAGCTTGAAGAAATAAAGAAGCAGGTTGGCCTGATGGCAGACTACGAAATACTGTCAAGCAGGCAGATGTCTGCTATAGTGAATAACAGAATTAGCCACAGCATGATTAGTAAGATGATTGACAAGGCAAGTAAGACAGGAGGCAATTTAAATGTGGGTACACTTGAAATACTACGTAATGTACTTTATTCTAGGGCGAACGGCGAAACCGATTACAAGCTTATCAAAGAAGCAATCGGGCAAGGCACGTCCCAAGGGATGATTTCAAAGCTAACTGGTGTTAGCCAGAGCTCAATTAGCAGGAGGCGGAATGGATAAGTTTAGCAGGAAAGCAAAGTTTGAATCTGTGAAGTTTGACAGGGATGCACTTACGTTTCACGCAAGCAAGTACATAGCGGGTGCTGTCTATCCGCTGGCTAAGCAGTGCTACCAGTTTGTGCAACTATCTAACAGCAGAAACTCTTATCAGATTTTTCTAGACGAGAGCGAGGGAAACGTTGTCGGCAATATTAAGCTTTGACCCTGGTGGCACAACTGGGGTGGCCTTGTTTGAGGTCACTGACACAGATGAGCCTGAGCTGGTATGGGTAAAGCAGATAAGCGGTGGGCTTAAGGGTTTCTTGGACTTCCACTGGGACCAGCTTGAGAACATGAACATAGACAAAATTGTATGCGAGTCCTTCACTCTGCGTGAGGGAATCTACGGTGCAGACCTATCGCCAGTCTACATCATTGGGGCATTGGAAGCGCTTTACCCTACCACTGAGCTTATCTACCAAGAGCCAAAGCTCAAGCCGTTGTGCGATAACGATAGGCTAAAAAAGATGAACTTTTATTTACCGTCTAAGCCACACGGCATGGATGCAATAAGGCATGGTATTATTTACCTTAGGAACTCTAAGCACATGCCAACATTAAAGAAAGGCTGGAAATGAAAATATTATTTCTTGACTTAGAAACCAGTCCTAACCTAGCATTTGTGTGGGGACTTTGGCAACAGAACGTATCAATCAATCAGCTTATGGAATCAACTGAGGTCATTTGTTTTGGTGCTCGTTGGTACGGCGAGAAGACCGTAAACTTTAAATCTGTGCACCATCACGGCAAGAAGGCAATGCTTGATGAGCTGCACAAGCTCATGGAAGAAGCTGACGTGCTTGTGGGCTGGAACTCTGCAGCTTTTGACTCGAAGCATATTAAGCGAGAGTTCTTAGAGAATGGCTACCTGCCACCATCACCTTATAAAGAGCTGGACTTGATGCGTGTTGTGAAGTCTCAGTTTAAATTCCCATCTAACAAATTGGATTACGTAGCTCAGACCCTTGGGGTTGGGGCTAAGGTTCAGCACTCAGGCTTTGACCTGTGGGTTGGCTGTATGGCTGATGACAAGAAGTCTTGGGCTAAGATGAAAGAATATCAGATTCAGGATGTTGACTTGCTGATTGACCTTTACGAAATCCTAAAGCCTTGGATTAAAAACCATCCACACGCCGCATTATATAATGGTATTGAGGGCGGTTGTACCAACTGTGCGTCTGTAAAACTGCAGCGTAGAGGGTTTGCTAGAACGACTACTGCTACCTACCAGCGTTTCCAGTGCATGAATTGCGGTAAGTGGCTAAAGGGAGATAAGGCAATTGAGAAGACTACTTACAGGTCTATATAACTCTTTTGTCCTAATGGTGATTAGGTCAGAGATTAAAAGACGAGGTACTTTAAAATACAAGTACCCAGCTGGACCATTCTTTGACCTAGAGCCTGAGGCTTTGTCTTACATGACTAACGTTATGTATGACGAAGAAGATGACATGGAGATTAGGGTAAAGTACATTTGCTCCTGTGATGAATATGTTTATCAGATGGGCGTGGATGGTAGCTACGCCTGTATACACTGTGATTCAATTTGCCAGCTACAAGACTGCGAAGTGTGCCATGAGCTTCGCTCAAAAGACTTATGGGAAGACGATGCCAATCTATGAATATAAGTGCTCTGAAAAGCCTGAGCACAGATTTACTGAAGTACGTGGAATGAATGAAGAGCCACGGATTACCGAGTGCAGCCAGTGCAAGAAGCCACTAACTAGGCTTTATGAGGTCAGGGGCGTGTCCTTCAAGGGAGATGGCTTCTACTCTAATGACAAGAAGGCTACGCTGGACCTCAATATATGATACAATTGTACTAACAGAAAAGGTAGCCATGCAAAGATTTGAAGAGTTTAGCCAAGACCTATACGACCAGACATCTGGTGACGAGAAGGCTCTTATTGACGCAATGATTGCGGTTGTGGAGGAGTTTGGCAAGTTCCAGTCCGAGGGTAGCTCAATCAATGCTGGCTACGACAACGCACAGAATAACCCAAACCTTGAGATTGGCGTAAAGTGTGGCAACTGTGTGTTCCACAGGGGCGAAGGCGAAGACATCGAATGTTCAGCTATTGAGCAGGATATCGAAGAAGATGGCGCTTGCAGATTTGCGGCTATCCCGCCAGGATTAGTAAACGTACGTGAGGCTACCGTAAGCGAGGCAGACACTTACAAGGTGCCAGCTGGAGTTCAATCTGCGGCTAAGAGGGCACTAAAGTGGATTGGCGAAGGTAAGGCAGGAAGTGGATTTACCTCTACTGGCAGACGTAGAGCCTCACAGTTAGCAGCTGGCGGAAGTGTAACTAGAGATGTAGTTGCTAGGATGAAGTCTTACTTGGCTAGGCACAACGGGGATAAGAAGGCAACAGGATTTAACTCAGGCGAAGAGGGCTACCCATCACCAGGTCGTGTGGCTTGGGATGCTTGGGGTGGCACAGCTGGTCAGGCTTGGGTCAACAGAATTAACTTAGACCAAAAGTAATGTAAAAAATAAAACCCCCAGCGTAATAACTGGGGGTTTTACTCTTGTCGGGTAATTACATATTGTCAAGTATAAGATTAATTACTGTGGCTGTAAATGCAACAAAGGCAAATAGCAACGCCACGTTTTCCTTGGTTTGACTACGCTGAGTTTCTAGCTTCTGAACATCTAATTCAAGCTCCTGAACATTGCCCCTGATGTCTTCGATTTGCTTGTCTTGGGCATCGGATTTCTTTTCCAAACGCTCAATAGAATTACGCACTGATTTAATACCTTCCTCAATACGCCCGATAGCAACTAGAACCTCTGTGTAGTCTTCCAATTACTTTTCCTTTGGTCCTGATTTATCAGCAATTTTGCCAAAGGTTCGGTTGATTTCTTCTACGTCTAGGTGGCCGTCAGAAAGGTAAGAGCGTGAAAGCTCCTGTGCCACACCCATAACACCTGCAACTGCTGCCATGATAGCAGCCTGCCAGATTTCAATTCCAATTACAGAGCCACCAACAAAAGCACCTGTAATGTTTAGAATAACAACTGCGAAAGTTCTACGAATAATGTCAAATAACATTTGTTTCCTGTCTCGCCCTTTATTCTTATCTATTATACCTTATGGTTTTTTAGCAAAACCAGGAACTGGATTTACTAGCTTCTTCTTAGCGCCTGGCTTCTTCTTTGCTTTTAATTCAGTAGTATCAAAGCTTGGTGGAGTATCATTTACTGGACCCACATCTGGTGTAATTTCCTGAGCTGACTCTTTAAGTTTTTCCCAAGCCATTACAGCTTCAACAAAAGCGATAGGGCTAACAAAGCCCTTACCGTTTAGGTCCCAGCGATGAACCTTACCTTCAACGATTTCGAAATGTAGGTGTCTTCCAGCTGATGCGCCAGTGTTTCCCATAACGCCAAGGATAGTTCCAGCCTCAATCTTCTGACCAGTCTTAACTTTGAGGGAACCTTCAGCCATGTGGCCGTATCTAGCAACGTACCATTTGCCATCAATCTTGCTTCTTAGGTCAACGTAATATCCCACGCCACCTAGTGAGCCATCTGCGTTCTTTAGTCTTGAAGTGCCAGCGTAAACCACTGTGCCATCGTGCCAAGCTTCGCAATAAATCTTAGGGTTTGCGCCCCATATGTCATCGCCATTATGATGCTTCTTAATTCGCTCTATAGGATGCACCCTCCATCCAAAGGGACTTGTAATCTTCCAGGCTTTACCCTTTTTACCGTCAATAGGGTACTGTGTTTTTGCCATTATTCTACCTTTGCGTTCCAGTTTACTTTTAGGTTGCCGTCATTGCTAGTTCCAAAAACTCTGGTAACTTTAGCTGTGGCACCAGATGCGGTGACGTTAAAGAAGTTTACAACGTAAGCACTTCCGCTGACTAGAGTTTGCACAGTTCCAGTGATTGTCGGGATGCTTGCAAATGCTGCTGGGAATGTCACGGTTACAGTTGTCGCTGTGCCTACGGTTGTGCCAAGGCTGAACTCAGCTGTTGTACCAGACTTAGACTTTGCCATTGCTTGGTCAACTGAGCCAGCAAGTAGGGAGAAGTGGCTCTCTAGTGGAGCTATATTATTGCTTGATGTTGGGTAGTAAATACCCCTAGTAGTAGTTGCCATATTACTATTCTACCTTATCGGATTCTAGTCCCGCTATTTTAGTTGATAGCTTTTTAATAGTTGCTTTTAGTATTGCAATATCCTGCGCCTGTGAGCCCATGTACTCTCTAAAGCTATCAATTAGTTCTTGCACATCTAGCTGTTCGTTTTCTTTCATATTATGCTCCATTCTCTAGTGCGTTTATTTTTTGCGTTAATTCATCAATTTTATCATTGTGATATTTTATCACTGGAATTATTGATGCAACCATTCTGTCATAAGACAAGCCTTGAATTGTTCCTTCCGAATCGTAAGTAACAAATTCTTCTAATCCCGCTTCTAAAACTTCTTCTGCTACAAATCCTGGAATCCTGACCAAACCATCTGTACTCTCACCGTTTTCAATATACTCATTCATATCAAACCAAGTTCTCGGCCTTAGGTTGAGCGCCTCTAGATTTACTGCAGCATCTTGAATATCATACTTAGCTCTTCTAGCAGAGGATATGTAAAATAATCTTCCATTTGTTGTAGTGCCCCAACGCGTATTTGCGGCAGCAGTCGAAGTGCTTAGAAAAGGCATTTGAATGTTGGAATCTTGCATAAAAGTTAAACCGCTATTAGCGCCAATGGTTGTTCCGCTAGAGGTTATGCCTATATATCCACCACCAATTCTATATAGGCTGGCTTCAGCATTACTAACAACTAAAGATGAATTATCATCTGCAGAAAATATAAGTACCCCTTGAGTGCCGCCACCATAAATCGTACCCGCAAAATTATCAGAACTAGTATAAAAATTTAAAGCTGAACTACTTATAACAACTCTTCTACCAGAGGTTGCAGACTGGAGTACAATACCAGTAATTGTTCCACCGTTAATGTTACTAGCATTAATAGTGTAACCACTTCCAGTAGAGCCAAGTCCAATAAGACCTTGAATTGCGTCATTTGCATCTTCTGCAGCTTGAGCTGCATCTTCAGCTGCAACTTTTACATCTGCAACTACGCCACTAAGTGCAATTACAGAACTATTAAGTTGATTATCTCTAGCTGTATTGTTAATTCTTTCACTATTAGTAGATGCAATAATATTAGAAAGCTGCTTTTGAACCTCACGACCCCATGGCTGAGATGCGCTAGGTAAATTACTAGTTGGAAATACAGTTGTCATTATGCTACCTCTGGGTCCATAAGTGGGATAATTGTAAACTCATTGAACTTTAAAGCGTCTGATGCAAAATACTGTGGGTCGAGAGCTGTGCTGGTAAAGTTAGCAAATGTCAATCCGCTCCATTTTGCCTCGAAGTCTGCAAATGTAGACATTGCAGCTCCAGTTACGCTTGTATTGTCTTGGCTGTACTGCACCGATTCAATGCGATACTTAGCACTGCCAACGGTCCTCATTGACCCAGGTGTTTCACCAAATACTAGGTTATCATCTACTGTTTCAGACAAACTTACGTTTGGCCCACAAGTGCTCTGTGCCGCATAGATGCCCCTAGAGTAAACTGTTTCTAAGTTTGTAATAAATGGGTTGTCAATAGTTGTGGCTGCTAGTTCTGTTGTAAATGTTTCAGAAGCTCCAGTTGGCAATTCATGGACAGTTTTATTGTAGAACACTCCAGTGCCAGTTATGTAAAGTGCTGGGTAATCCTGCCCATCTGCAGTTTCCACGCCAATTCTGTAAGGCGAAAAGCCAGCATCTGCTGCAGTTACAGCGTCAACGTAAGGTATGCTAGGCACAGGGGGAGCAACAATTCTAATCTCAATCTCGTTTGGGTTTTCTGTTTTACTAACAGTCAGGCTTCCCCCTTGTGCTGTCCACTGAGTAGAGTTGATAAAGACTCCATCGCTACCTGCGATTGCATACTGTCCCTCACCGCCTGTGTAAGGTAGTGGCAAAATTGCATCAACTGCTTGTGGCTGGTTAATTTCCTCAAGAGATGCGTCAATTATAAATCTTCGCACAAGCGTCTGCCCTGCGTCTACTTGCAGCGCTTCAGTTATGGATGCACTCTGGGTTGCAAAGCCAAGAATAGACCTGTCAACGTTTACGTCATGCACAACTTGGTCAACCCCATAGCTTGTGTTGTAGTTAGTGACATTGATTGTCTTTGCTGAATCAAACGTGGTCACCTGCACAGACTGACTAATCAAGTTATCTTTTGCGTAGTCAGCTAGTCTGTTTTTTGCTTTTCTAAACACAAGGGAGCCCTCCAGGGTATAGGCTTCAATGTCAATCGGTGCCGCTGAGCAAAGCATCTTTATGTGCTGCCAAAGGTTTCCAGACCATTCAATAAAGTTTACAGAAAAAGCATCGAGCTCTGTCTCTAGGTTGTCTTCAAATATTAAATTATTATTTGCAGCCGAAATGCCAACAAGCTCACAGTATGATTGAATTGCACTAAGGAAAGTATAGCCAGAACCCCCATGGGCAGCCGCTGATATTTCAGCATTTAGCCTATCCGCAATAGTGCTTCCGCTAATTGAAACAACGTGACCGTTTGTTGCGTTTACTTGCTTTACAATAAACTGTACATTTCCGCCATCTTGATGCTCAAGAAGCATCTGGTTATTAATAAGCAGTTTGCTATCTGGGTGCGTATTCCCTACCTTATCGCCCTCGACTAGCAAGGCAGACGCAGAAACCTGACCAGTCCCACCGTTTTCATTGCTTGGGTCAAGCGTAGTTACGTCTTCGGAGTAAGAGTAATTAAATAGTGACCTTGGCTTAATTGAACCGCTACCGCTTAGATTAGTAAGGTTGACTTTCATCATACCTCAACTAGGGTCGCAGACATGCCAATCTGCCCATCGTTTATGTTTGCTGAGTAGTACTCCATTGTTGGGAAAGATGCAAACTCAAGTCCGTTTGTGCCACGACCAGATAGGAAGTTCCCAGTAGCTGGTGTCTGACCAGTAGGTAGCAGTTGTGCAATAATTCCCACGATGTGAAATACGCACTGACCAGATGCAACCTTAGCTAAATAAAACTCAGCTTTGTCTGCAACTGTGCTAGATATAGAAGTACTAAATCTGGTTGCTGTGCTGACCCCAAGCGGAGTAAGCTCTATTGCAGTTCCAGCGGTGCCGTTGTTGTAAGGCTTAATGTAAGCTTTACCAGTTGTGCCGTGATGACCGTGAAGTCCAATCCACAAAGTATACCCGTCTGGAATGTAAAAAGTAAACTTATCGCCTTCGAGCGTAGGGCTGCCAGGTGCGGTAAACTTTGCCGCATAAAGCGGATAGTTCTGAGTGTTGTTGCCAACCAGTGATGAAATGCTTGAGGTAAGAACTTTCTCTTTCTGCACTCCGACACCATCTGGGCAGATGGCATACCAGTCAGAGTCAATGCTCATAGCTGGTGATGCCCAAGCTGGCGAGAACATATTAGAATCCATTGCGTAAGGGTCGTTCCAGAAGAATGGGCCAGCTCCATAATATCCATCTGCAAATTCTTTAATTGTTTGCAGGCTATCCTTTAGGTCAGGGGCATTTAAGGACCCTAGCCAAGATGCCTCAAAACGCCTGTGAGAGGCTCCAGAACGCTTGATAGAAGTGGACCCACTAAGCAACTGCTGTTCGGAAACATAACCCGCTGACGAGGCTCTCATGCCCGATTGAGGGGCAACTATCCAGGTCTGCTTTTGGGCATTGCCAAAGTATACTTGACCAGCCATTACTTCATACCTCTCTGGGCTAGAACTACATTGCCGTTATTAGCAGACTCAGCAATTCTAGTGTTTTCTGTGTAAAGGGCGATAGGCCTATCAATTGCAGCCCTTAGCAAGGCCCTATCGTCTGGAGATAAGTATACCACATTAGAGCCAGCTGTGGCCCCAGGTCTCTGAACCTGCATCTGGTTAAGTGAGTTCATAAAGTCTGCGCCATAGTACTTGACAGCGTTTGCACGGAGGACATACTCGCCATTAGAAACTAGGGCTGGAATTGAGTCGCTTGTGCCAGTTCCAGCTCCAGAAATTAAACCACCACTTGCGTATCCGCCAACTGAAATCTTATTTTGAAGTTTGTTTGAGTCTGAGGTTACCATAGAAATGCTCTTTGAAATTTCAGAGATGGTACGCTTAATTTCATTGACCTTATCTAGGTTAGCTTGGTTAGACTTGATGTTATAGAACACATACTCAGCTGCAGCAAGTTTATTTTCTTGGTCCATCATGCTCATCTGAAGACTCTTAATCTGAGTCTTTAATGTATCAAGCTTTGCCTTATCTGCGGCCATTGCCTTTGAGTCTTTAGCTACTGGTGCAGGAGTTCTGGCTCCTGGTGCGGTGGTTCCAGCTGAGCCACTTGAACCACCTGTGCTAGTACTAATTGCCCCACTAATAGCAGCTCCAGTTGGGGTGGTGACACTAATTGTTCCAGAAAGAATCTTAGCAAGTTCTGCGTTGGTGCTTTTAACAAAATCAACAACAGCTTGGAGTGCTGGGTCGGTAACAACGTTTAGCGTAATGTTTCTTGGCAGATTATCAACTACAGTAGTAAAATCTTTCTTAAAAGCATCGGTATATTTTAATAGTTCTTCTTTTGCAAAGCCCATTTCCATACCTTGAGCCAAGAACTCATCAGCAAGCTTTGCGGCTTCTGTATTTAACTCACCAGTTGACATACCGCTTTGCGCCAAAGTTATCAAGTAGTCATTATAATTTTCAACCAAGTCACGCACAACAGCCCTATTTGCAATTGCGTACTTAGTATTACCAATCAAGCTTTTGTTTGACTCAGCTTGTGCGTCAGCTAGGTCTTGACGTTTCTGAACTAGGTCAGTATCTAGCTTTGCAAGCTTTGCCTTGATTGATTCTGCACGAAGTGTGTCTCCGTATCGGACTGCAACTTGAAGTTGGTATTCAAGTATTCCACGGTCAGCCTGCATTTCATTAAGAGATGCGTTTGCGTCATCAATTGCTTTACGTGCATCGTCAGCAGATTCTGCAATTGACTGCCAAGCGTCTGTAATAGAATCTTTTGCATCTTGTTTTGCATACCTATTATTAAGTGCATCATTCAGAACAGAGCCAAGGTCTTTTGCGTAGTCAGTGGCGGTTGTAAGGCCCTTGGCATCTTCCATTGCCTGAGCAATACTTCCAGTTAAGCCATCAATAATCTTCTTGGTTGCCTTGCCCTTAACGCCAGTAGCTGCCAATGCGGTATCTACGGTCTTGAAGGCAAGCTTGGATGTTATGCCAAGTCTTACCATTGCAACACGCAATGAGGCTAACGCATTTCCCAAAGACTGTGGATTGTCGGCTAGTCTATCTTTTAAGGAGAATACTAGGTCACGAAGCGCACTAAAGTTTTTTCTACCTGCATCACTAAATACGTTAAACTTCTTACCGTTTTCATCTAACGACTTACCTAGATTATCAATAGTAGTTTCAAGCTTTATTGATGAATCAAGTTTTGCAAAAGCTTTATCAAAAGCCTTTGTCATTTTTTCTAATGCAGTTTCAGTTCTGCCAGCAGAATCCCCAATGGCGTTTATGCCAGCATCAAATGACTTCATATTAGCAAGTACTTCTTGCGCTGTCATTCCAGTTTCTGCAATTGCCATATCAATCATTTCAAAAGCAAGTGCACCGCCCAAGCCCATTGAAATCATGTACTGCTTTAACGCCTCTAATTGGTTTGCTAGCTCTTGTGAGTCGCCACCAAAAGCCTGAACATAAGCATTGATTGTGCTCTGTAAGGCATTTATGTTTTGACGGCCAGATTGACTATATTCACTCCACTTGTTCTGATTGTCACTAATTGATTTACCAAGATTAAATAGGGCATCCTGCGCTTTTGTAAAATCGGCAATTGGCTCAAGGGCCTGCGTAATAAAAGCTTGCAGTTCCTCTTTAGCCTTTTGTGCCTCAACTTGAAGCTTTTCATAGCCCTCATTTAATTCATCAAGACCCCTTGCAGCTTCTTCTGCTGGGCTAGTGCTTTGCATGAAAGCAGTAGCAATTTCGCCAACTGCAACAACAGCAAGTCCAATACCAGTAGATGCGATTGCAAGCTTGAGAACACGCATTGCACCAGCCAATGTAAATATTCCAGTAGCTGCGCCAGTTGCTCCAGCGCCCATGCCTACAAATCCGCCCGAGGCTGCTGCTGTTGCCCCTCTTAGCGTAG
>Ga0247723_1000923_pt1 | contig 18259 bp, 18 predicted proteins | sample MSEWelMarce5H_FC_FD_189079 | JGI IMG/M metagenome (GOLD analysis project Ga0247723, IMG submission 189079) | Subsurface sediment microbial communities from gas well in West Virginia, United States - MSEEL Well Study Marcellus 5H_FC | ecosystem: Environmental > Terrestrial > Deep subsurface >... | reverse complement strand
CAAGGCCCCGCTGGCCCACAGGGCCCACAAGGCCCCACTGGCGCGGCGGCAACGGCCACAGCAGGCACCACAACAACAGGGCTTCCCGGGTCTTCTGCCTCGGTTGTGAACGCAGGCTCAACATCGGCCGCTGTTTTCAATTTTACAATCCCCCGTGGCGACCAAGGACCCTCTGGACCAGTGGGCCCCGCAGGCCCCGGCGTTGTTCCCGGCGGCACTCCGGGTCAGGTGCTTATTAAGCAAAGCAATATTGACTACGCAACGGCTTGGGGTGAAGTAACTGGCGGCTTGTCGTATTTAGGTTTTTGGAACGCGCTTACCAACACCCCCACACTGGCATCAAGCGCCGGAACCAACGGCAATTACTATGTCGTCAGTGTTGCAGGAACAACTAACCTCAACGGCATCACAGATTGGCAGGTTGGTGACTGGGCCATTTATAACGGCACAGCGTGGCAAAAAATTGACCAGAGTAACTCAGTTACGTCTGTTAATGGTTACACAGGCGCGGTTGTTTTAACCCAAACGGATATTGCAGGAACAGCGTCTTTAACAACTGCTCAAACGCTAACAAACAAGACAATCAGCGGCGCAAACAATACGTTTACAGATATTGCCAACGCGTCTTTGTCAAACAGTTCAATCACGATCAATGGTTCGTCTGTAAGCCTTGGTGGATCAACAACTGTTACAGCCACAGCAACCAACGCGTTAACAATCGGCACTGGTTTGTCAGGCACGTCCTACAACGGTTCTGCCGCTGTAACGATTGCAATTGACTCGACTGTGGCCACGTTGACTGGATCGCAGACCCTGACAAACAAGACAATCAGCGGATCAAGCAATACACTCACGAACATTGCCAACGCGTCACTGTCTAACAGCCAGATTACACTAGGCACAACCAGTATTGCCTTGGGCGCCACGTCCTTGGCTCCCGTAGGTTTGACGTCTATTACTTTGACGCAAGACCCCACAACAGCGTTTCAGGTTGCGACTAAGCAGTACGTAGACACTTTGGTGTCTTCTGGTATTACCTACCATGCACCAGTCAAGTACGAGGTTCCTAATACAACAGGTAACCTGAACGCCACATACAACAATGGAACGGCCGGTGTTGGTGCCACGCTGACCAACGCGGGCACCTTGGTTGCATTCACGCCTGACGGAACAATTGCTTCTGTCAACGACCGCATCTTGGTGTACAACCAGACCAACCAAGCTGAGAACGGCGTCTACGTTGTTACAACAGTCGGTAGTGGTTCGGTTGCTTGGGTATTGACACGCGCGTCTGACGCCGACACATACGCCCTGAAGAGCCCCAATGGTTTAGGCAACGGTGACGCGTTCTTCATCACCTCTGGCGCTACAGGCGCCGGCGAGACTTATGTCTGCAATACTGTTGGTGTGATTACCTTTGGCACAACAGCAATCACGTTTGCTCAGATCTCGGCTTCACAGGTTTACTCCGCCGGCACGGGCTTGACACTGACAGGCACAACCTTCAGCATCTCTAACACCGCAGTAACCGCAGGTGCGTACGGTTCAGCGTCTTCTGTTGGCACGTTTACAGTCAACGCGCAAGGCCAGCTAACCCTTGCAGGTAGCACCGCTATTGCAATTTCAGCTTCTCAAGTAACATCCGGCACGCTTGCGGTTGCTCAAGGCGGTACAAACTCAACTGCAACACCTACCGCTGGCGGGGCTAGTTATGGCACAGGAACAGCCTACGCGTTCACAGCCGCCGGCACAGCGGGTCAGGTATTGACTTCTAACGGGGCAAGTGCACCCACATGGTCTGGCATTTCAGGAGGCACGTTCTAATGGACTCGCAGGACCTGTTTAATGCGGCAATTACATTGTCTGGTGTTTTTGGGGGTTGGATCTTGAAAACAATCTGGGACGCCATCAAGGACCTAAAAGCTGAAGTGCGTGAATTAAACCGCGAGGTCAACCAAGACTTTGTGCGCCGCGAAGACTTTAAAGACTCTATTGTTGAGATCAAAGAAATGCTCAATAAAATATTTGACAAATTAGACAACAAGGCGGACAAGTGAAATGGGTGGCGGCTCTACTACTCCTTGTCGCCCTATTAGTCCCTGCACAAGAAAGCAATCGTTGCATAGTCACGGACTTTTACGGGTTGAGTTGGATAGGTGATCCCACACTACGTCACACAGAGTTGTCACGTTGGTTGACAACAAACGGAAGCAATTGCAATACAGAACAGTTGTTGACAATATGGAATAACTTAGCGGCTTGGGCAGGCACAGCAGATTCATCCGAAGTTAGGACCAAGGTTTTACACTTTTATGCGAGGGCGGCGGAGCGTGAAAAGAAATGATCCAGCTACACAAATGGTACCCGTTTGTGCACCCAACACCCTACGATGTTAAATCAATTGCTTTTGAAAAAAGACTAGAACGACTTCAATTTGAATACGACCAAGCAATCAAGGCACAAAAAGTTAGGGACGCAGTTGAAGCATACGAGCTTGAGTTGTACAACAAACGAGCGCACCAAACTACTGTTGAATTAGAGATATTTTCTAACCAAAGACATTTTGACAAATACGTATGACAAAGAGACCAACACGCAAACCACAGATAGAGGTGAAAGAAAAGCTGACGCTGTACGTCACCCTGATGGTCAGCACCACCCTGTGTATCTCCGTATTGGCCATGGTGGTCAGCTTTATGCTGGGTCTGTGGGCCAAGGAAGTGGACAACGCAGAAATTTTCAAGATGATTTCACCCGCGTTTTCTACTCTTATCGGCGGCATGATTGGGTTCCTGTCTGGTATCAAGTTGATGCAGAACGAAGAGAAAAAACCGAGTTGTAAGGAGTAAGCATGTTAGAGATTTTAAGCGGTGGCCTACTGGGCTCTATTTTCGGTGGCATCTTCCGACTGGCACCCGAGGTGCTCAAGTGGTTGGATAAGAAGAACGAGCGTGAGCACGAGCTCAACATGTTCAAGTTCCAGTGCGATTTGGAGGCCCAACGCGGTCAGCAGAAGTTAGCAGAGATCGGCGCACAGCGCGAAGCCGCGGTGGACGTTGGTGTGATGGACGCACTCAACGCGGCAATCAACCAACAAGCAGAGATGGTTAAATCCGCTGGTGGATGGGTGGCCAGCCTATCAGCCTCTGTACGCCCTGTGGTGACCTACTGGGTGCTGTTTGTTTGGTCGTTCATCCACGTGTGGTTTGCATGGAACGCATGGCTTGGCGGCGCCCTTGCCGTGGAAGTGTTCAAAACCATGATGACACCTGACTTCTCAGCACTTCTGGCAGGCACCATTAACTACTGGTTCCTCGACCGTACATTGTCTAAACGCGGACTATGAACCTAGAACTAGCGGCGGCAATGTGCCGCCAGTTTGAAGGGTACAGGGCCAAGCCTTATTTGTGCCCTGCTAACGTGGCCACCATAGGGTACGGGTCCACCTACTACGCAGACGGGCGTAAGGTAACGCTAGAAGACCCCCCTATGGACGAGCCCACAGCTAGGGCTCTTTTGATGACTGAGTTACACCACAACTACCTTCCCGGGGTGTTGCGTAACTGCCCCATACTGGCGACAGATGAGCGTAGGTGCAACGCCATCGTAGACTTCTGCTACAACCTTGGCGTGGGCAGACTACAGACCTCCACACTCAAACGCAAAATCAACGCGGGTGATTGGGAGGGTGCCAAAGAGCAACTCATGCTCTGGACCAAGGGTGGGGGCAAGGTTTTGCCCGGTTTGCTCAAAAGACGAACAGCAGAATGCGCTCTTCTTTAAGGGCCGAAGTGTTTGTTTTTGTGGGTAATTATCTATAGGAGCGTAACACTATGGCACGAGCACACGACAAACCAATTCCCCGTAAAACCACGGGTAAAGACAAGACGTACAACCCCACCGACAAGGGTGCGGGCATGACGGCTAAAGGCCGTGCCGAGTACAACGCCAAGAATAATTCAAACTTGAAGCCCCCCGCGCCAAACCCTAAAACCAAGGCTGACGCGGGCCGTAAAGCAAGTTTTTGTGCAAGGATGGAAGGCGTGGTAGCAAAGGCTAAAGGCCCTGCAGAACGCGCTAAAGCATCACTCAAGAGTTGGAACTGCTGACATGAAACCCGGACTGTACGCAAACATTCACGCAAAACAGGAACGCATCAAAAAGCAAAAAGCCGAAGGGCGTCCTGTTGAAACGATGAGAAAACCCGGCACCAAGGGTGCACCAACAGCGCAGGCTTTTAAAGACTCTGCTAAAACAAAAAGGAAATAACATGGCTTCTAACTACAAACCCCGTATTGACCACTCCAAGAAAGACTACGAGTCTGAGTCTGCCGACATGGCACAAGACAAAAAGGTCGTTAAAAAAGCGATTGCAATGCACGACAAGCAAGAGCACCCCGGCGAGAAGACAGACCTGTCTAAACTCAAAAAGGGTGGTCGTGCCAAGATGAAGGGCACTGTGCGTACGTACAAGGCCGGCGGTTTGATCGGCGTCAAGGCCGACAACAAACAACCTAACGCAAAAGGCCCCAAGAAGGTTGCTGAGAAGTTCAACATGGGTGGCGCGTGCTAAATGCCCATCAAGTCTAAGTCACAGGAACGTTTGATGCAGGGGGTGGCTCACTCCCCCGAGTTTGCCAAAAAGGTAGGCATCAAACCCTCCGTTGGCAAAGAGTTTGTGAAAGCAGGCCCCGCCCAAAAAAAGCTTCCTGAACGTGTGAAGAAAAAATAATGGCAAGCAACTACGACAACACCTCGAACACAACTGCTCAAACCGTCATCACGGTTGATCAGATGCTTTCGTTCGCGTACAGCGAGGCTGGCAAACTGGCCGAGGAGTTGACGCCAGAGTACATCAACAGGGCCCGTCAGGCCCTTTGGTACATCCTGATTAACTTGTCTAACCGCGGCGTCAACCTGTGGTTGTTGGAATACATTGTGATGGGTAGTTCTGCCCAGACGCGCCAGTACGAGATGCCACGTGGCACCGTGGACGTGCGCGAGGCCAACTATCGTTTGATGACGCGCCCAAGCACAGTGTCTGATACCACAGGCGGCGCGTTCAACACCAACAACATTGATCTTGAGTACACGATTGCCGCGGGCGGTTCAGCAACTGCCACGTACAACGCAACACGTTTCTTGAGCGCGGGTTTCTATTCTGATACACGCAACGTGACACTGAATGTTGAGTACAGCTACGACGGCATCACTTGGGTTGCGCTTACCACAGTAACAAACAGCAACGCCAACCCTTGGGGCTACAAACAGATTGACGGATCACCACAGGCGATTTACTGGCGCCTGCGCAACCCTTCTGCGGTTGCTGTTAAGGTCCGTGCTATCTCTTTGGCCTCGGTTCAACAAGACGTGCCTATGGCGCGTTTGAACCGCAACGACTACTACAGCCTGCCAAACAAAGATTTCATGAGCACGCGTGCTCTGCAGTTTTGGTTTGACCGCCAAGTAACTCCGATCATTAACTTGTGGCCTGTGCCACAAAATGCGTTTCAGACGTTCCAATACATTGTTGAGATGCAACCCCAAGACGTGGGTAAGTTGACAAACGAGATTGCCATTCCAGACCGTTGGGTGCCTGCTGTTCAGGCGCAACTGTCACACCGCGTGGCCAAGCTGTTGCCCGGGGTTGACCCTGCGCGAATTCAAATGCTTAAACAAGATGCGGCGGAGATGACGCTGACAGCAGAAGACGAGGACCGCGATAAGTCCCCGATTTATTTCCGCCCTAACATTAGTTATTACACTCGATAAGGAACCATTCAAATGGCTCAATCCGGATACACACCAATTCAACTGTACTACTCGACAACTGCGGCGGCTGTTCCCACCGCAGGCAACCTTACTTCAGGTGAGTTGGGCATCAACATTACCGACGGCAAGCTGTATTACAAGAACAACGGTGGAACTGTTACCTTGTTGGCATCTAGCGCTGGTGCCTCTGGCGACGTGGTTGGTCCCGCCTCTGCCACTGACAACGCTCTGGCAAGATTTGATTCCACTACAGGCAAACTGATTCAGAACTCTGTCGGCATCCTGAGTGATGTAGGTGTCCTGACTGGCTTGACTGGTCTAACATCGTCTGGCTCCATCACGTTCTCTAGCCTGACTTCTGGTCGCGTTCCTTACGCTACCACTGCTGGTTTGCTGACTGACTCTGCAAACCTGTTGTACTCTGGTACTGACCTGACTGTTTACGGCATCACAGTAGGTCGTGGTGCAGGTGCTGTGTCTACCAATACTGTTGTTGGAAATACTGCTTTAGCCGTAAATACGACAGGCTCTAGAAATACTGCTGTTGGCTATTTTGCTTCTCTATACACCACGGGTTCGAGTAACACGGCTGTTGGTATTTCTGCTCTTAATGGCGCAAGTGGCACTGCAACAGGAAGCGCTAATACCGCTATTGGTGATGCCGCACTTACAGCCAACACCTCTGGCTCAAACAATACAGCCGTAGGCGTAAACGCCCTTAACGCCAACACCTCAGCAGACAATAACACTGCTGTCGGTTACCAATCTGCCTATTCAAATACTACTGGATACCAGAACACAGCGGTTGGACGTAGAGCGGGGTACAGTAATACAACTGGTTATGTAAACACAGCGGTAGGCGATCTTGCGCTTTACTCAAATACGACTGGCTACCGAAACACTGCAATCGGCTATCAGGCGGGTTATTCAATCACCGATGGCACTGGCTTGGTTGCTGTGGGCGACCGTGCGTTGTTATCCAACACTGGAAACTTTAACACTGGCATTGGGTATCAAGCCCTCCAAGCCAACACCACAGCCTCTAACAACACGGCTGTAGGTTACCAATCAGGCTACCAAACAACTGGTGGCGGTAACGCATTTTTTGGTATTTCCGCTGGCTATAACGTCACTTCTGGAACAAACAACGCATACTTTGGAAACTCGGCTGGCCCAAATAGTGGCAGTGCATCTACTGGTTCTAACAATGTTGGTGTTGGTACATCTGCGCTTAATTCAAACACCTCAGCATCAAACAACACTGCTGTAGGTTATCAGGCGGGGTATACAAATAGTACTGGAGCATCTTTAACGGCTATTGGTTATCAAGCAGGATACGCAAATACGACTGCCGCAAACGTATCGGCTCTTGGTTATCAGGCTCTGCGTTCAAACACCACGGGTGCGGCTAACACCGCTTTAGGTTCTGGTGTTTTGTACGCAAATACAACTGGCGGGTACAACGTCGGTGTTGGAGAAGGCGCTCTAACCAACAACACCACTGCAAGCTACAACATAGCGATTGGTGCTGGTGTTCCTGCACTTCTGTATTCTGCGCTTGGTTTGAACACCACTGGCGCAAATAACACCGCTATTGGTACGGGCGCAAGTGAACAAAATACAACAGGGTCAAACAACGTGTCGGTTGGTTATGCGGCACTGGCTAAGAACACCACAGCATCTAACAATACCGCTGTAGGTTATCAGGCGGCCTATTTAAATACAACTGGCGCAGATTTAACTGCTATTGGTTATAGGTCTGCTTACACCAATACGACTGGCAGTACTAACACAGCTATTGGCAATTACGCTATGTATTTAAATACCACTGGGAGCAGTAATGTGTCCTTGGGGTATGGTGCGCTTCTTGCCAACACTACGGGTTCTAACAGCACTGCTGTTGGTTATCAATCGTTTTACACTTCTAACACCACTGGCTCTGTCAACAACGTGGGTCTCGGTAATCAGACTGGCTATTCCACAACTACGGGCAACAACAACATAGCGATTGGTAACCTTGCTCTGTATGCCAACACCACAGGCTCTCTCAGTGTAGCAATTGGTACGCAAGCCCTTTACAGCAATACTACCCCTGCCGCACACGTCGCTATTGGATTTCAAGCGGGTTACAGTAATACAACTGGGGGTACACTTCATGCTTTTGGTTACCAAGCCGCTTATTCCAACACAACAGGCAGTTCAAATCTTGCAGTTGGACAAGAATCCCTTAAATCTAATACAACAGGTAATACCAACACTGCCATTGGTACGTTTGCTTTAAATAGTAACACCACGGCATCTCAAAACACGGCAATCGGTTATCAAGCAGGTGTTGCCAACACCACTGGAAACTCTCTTGTGTTTGCGGGATATGGCGCAGGTTACGCAAATACTACAGGAAGCGACAATGTTGCAATGGGCGTAAATGCGTCCTACTACAACACGACGAGTGGAAACAACACTGCTATTGGTCGCGCGGCTTTGTTTTATAACACTGCGGCAAACAACACTGCTGTGGGGGGAAGCACCGCTTTCAACACTACTACTGGAACAAACAACACCACTGTTGGCGCCGGTGCGCTTTACAGCAATACAACTGGTTCGTCAAATACGGCAATTGGTTATTCTGCTCTTGGCTCTGTTACGGGTGCAAACTCAAGCAGTAATACTGCTGTTGGTTTCCAAGCATTGACAAGCATGACAACTGGTCAGTTGCAGACCGCTGTTGGTTACCAAGCCTTGTACGCCAATACTGGCGATACTTATTGCACGGCAATTGGCGCAAGGACTTTGCGAAACAACACCACAGGTTCCAACAACTTTGCTGGCGGTGACTTGGCGTTGAACAGCAACACAACTGGTTCTGATAACGTAGCAATTGGAACTGGCGCTCTTCAAAGCAACACCACACCATCAGGCAACACTGCTATAGGCTATCAGGCGTTGTCTAGCCTAGTGACAGGATTAGCCTCTACTGCGTTGGGTTGGAAGGCTTTGACTTCCGCCACAAGTTCAGATAACACTGGAATCGGAAGACAAGCGCTAGAGTTATGCACCACTGGTAACGCCAACACAGCACTTGGTTATTACGCACTTCGTGGTTTAACAACTGGTAAGGCTAATATTAGTATTAGCCCTGTTAATTCGGCAGGCGCTGATTCCCCTGCGTTTTCCATCACGACGCAAGACAATAGAATTTCAATGGGGCATACAGGCATTACAAATGCTTATGTCCAAGTGGCATGGACTGTGGTGTCTGACCTGCGTGACAAGATTGTTCTTGGCGATGTTCCTCTGGGTCTTGATTTTGTTCGCAAACTTAAACCAATCAAATATCAGTTCAAAGAAACCCGCGAAAGCAACACGCCTACTGGTGTTGTCAAATACGGTTTTGGCGCACAAGATGTTTTGGCTGAAGAAGGTGATAGCCCAGTTATTGTGGACACCGAAGTGGCTGAGAAACTTAAAATTACAGACTCGCACATGATGCCTGTATTTGCAAATGCCATCAAAGAGATGGCAGATATGATTGATCAACTTAAGGCAGAAATTGCCGCACTTAAAGGAGCTTGAAAATGACTGAAGTAACAACCCCCGTGGAACAACTCACCGCTGAACAAATTGCCCAACACTACAGCGCCGCAATGGATTCCGTCAATCTGATTAACGCAGGCAAGCCAGAGCTTACGTCTGACGCTGACTGGGCTGACACTGTTGCTCGCAACAAAGAGCATCTGAAGATCATGTTGGCAAAGGACTTCTGGACTACAGAAAACCTGACACCACTGCGTACAGCATCAGCATAACGGGAAGCCACCACCCGATCTTGGTGGCACTTTAAAAGGAAACATCATGGGAAAAAACGAAAAAACCCCTGTGACAATCGACGGTGTAGAGTACAAGTACGAAGACATGACACAGCAACAACAAATGTTGCTCAACCATGTTGCCGACTTAGATCGCAAATTGGATTCAGCAAAGTTTAACGTTGATCAACTTCAGGTGGGTCGCAACGCGTTTTTTGAACTTCTAAAACAAGCGTTGGAAGCCAAGCCTGAAGTAGAACCGAAAGAGTAAATAAATGGCCGCACAAACGATGACGTATGACAGCCTCGTAGAGGATGTCAAAAGATACTGTGAGCGTAACGACGCGTCGTTTGTGGACCAGATCCCGCGTCTTATTATGCTCACCGAGCAAAGTATTGCCGCGGAGATCAAAACCCTAATGCAATTGAACGTGGTCAACACCACGCTCTTAGTAGACAACCCTGTGTTGGAAAAGCCCGCACGCTGGCGTAAAACAATCAGCATGAAGATTAACGGCCAGCCTGTTTTAAACAGGTCCATGGACTACGTCACCCAGTACCAAACAGAGTCACCCACAAACCAGCCTCTGTACTACGGAGACTACGACTACGACCACTGGGCCTTGGCGCCGATCCCCGACGACGATTATCCCGTTGAGATAATTTACTACAGCCGCATTCAGCCGCTAGACATTACAAACCAAGAGAATTTATTAACACGCGAGGCCCCACAGGCCTTGCTGTTTGGCACACTTCTACAAACCCAAGGCTACCTGAAGAACACGGATAAACTAGCCGTATGGAAAGGGTACTACGACGCCGCAATTAGCGCGCTCAAGGGTGAGGACCAACGCCGCATGGTTGACCGCAACGCCGTCAGACAGGAACCTTAATGACAACATACACATCCCCCTTTACAGGCAACGTCATCCAACCAACGGACGTCAGCTACGCTGGCGTTGCGTTGACTGGCACACTGCAACTGTACTGGCCACAGTACGTCAACGCAGACGAGCAGGTTGCCGCGCGCATCATGGACATTCAGGCCACTGCGGGGTCTATCCTTGTTCTGCCTGACGCCACACAGGCTTCTGTTGGCCAAGACATCCTGATTCGCAACACCGGCGCCAACTCGTTCACGGTACAGCGCTTTGGTGGCACAGGCTCCTTCACGGTGGCCTCTGGCACGGCGCAGTACACCTACATCACAAGCAACACCACACAGGCGGGCGTGTGGGCCGTTATAGCGTTTGGAACAGGCACGTCCACAGCAGACGCCGCCTCACTTGCTGGAACGAGCACTGTGGCCCTTTTAGGCAAGCTAGAGTCTGCGTTCATTACCAACGAGTACGTTTCAGTACCAACAATTAACGCGTCCTCTCGCGGCTCTTGTTTTGTGTGGACCGGCGGCGCCGGCACATGGACCCTGCCCGCGGTGTCTACCCTCTCAGAGGGCTGGTTTATTCTGGTGCGCAACAACGGCACCGGCGCGCTCACGTTGGCAACAAGCGCGGTCGGCTCGACCATTGACAGCCTGTCTACAATCACCCTACCCCTCGGTGACTCTTGTTTTGTTTGCGTGAACAGAGACCCCGCCAAACAAGACTTCTTCACCGTGGGTCGTGGCCGCCCCAACAGCCTGACGTTCTCGTCTGCCACGTACGACGTGGACACTGTGGTTGGCGCAACACTAAGCCTGATCACCAACACGCCGTTGATCCAGCGCTTTACCGCACTCAGCGGTTCACGCACAACCAGTCTGTTGGTCCAGTTGCCTGCCGTGACGCAGGTGTACTACCTGCTTAACGACACGAACCAAAGCGGCTACAACATCAACTTCCAAGTGCAAGGAAGCTCGCAGTCTCCTTTCAGCCTGACCAACAACTCACAGGCGATTGTGCTAAGTGACGGAACCAACATCTACCCGTTGATCCAGTCCAACATTGGCCAGTTGGTTGTGAACCGCGGCACCGCGGCATCCCCTGCGTTCACGTTCGCTTTGGACCCCGTGACCGGCATGTACTCACCCAACAACTCACAGCTTGGCTTTTCTGTGGCCGGCACCAACATCGTGACCATGGACGGCACGGGCGGCACTGGTAACTTTGTCACCACGTTTGTGGGCCGCGTTCAGGCTGACCTAATCTCTGGCGGGGCGTTCTGATGGCAGAAGGTCAAGAACCGTCTAAAATCTTTACGCTGTTTGTCAAGCCCGGCATTAAGCGGGACGGCACACTGTTTGAAACCGACGAGTTTAGTGACGGCATGTGGACGCGCTTTCAGCGCGGCAAGGCCAAAAAGATTGGCGGCTACCGCCAAATGTTTGCCTCCCCAACAGGCGTTCCACGCGGGCTAATCACCAACTCACAAAACGGCGTTAACTACATCTACTGCGGTAACTACAAAGGCATTGAAGTCTTTAACACCGGCACAGACCAAGGGGTGGGTATTGGTCCTTTCCCTGTTGAGTTCAACACGACGTATGTAATCGTTCAAGTTAACACATCGCCACAAACGGTACACGTTAAAGGCAACGTGGTTTCTTCGTTTCCCAGCGGGTCAACGTTTTGGGCGTACAACACTTCCGGTGTTCGCACCAACTTTACAACAAACACAACACCAACGTACAACACGCCCGGTGACTACACAGAACTACATTTAGTTTCTATCACAGGCATGCCCACCACGGTGCCGTTTGAAATGTATGTGCCTAACGGCATTGCGTCTAACACGCAGTACCTGTGGCAGTTTGACGTGGCGTTTGACTCCTCTGGCGCGGGCAACTCTAAACTGCTTGCGCACCCCGGGCGCAACCTAGGAAACATTGACTCTGACGTTTTGACCTCGCTGTACGCGGGTGACTTCTTACCAGACCCCACAACCGGCAGGTACGTGCTGACCCAAGTTGTGGACTCTGGTGGCGCAAACCCCACGTACCTGCCCATTAACGCCAGTGGTGGCGTGGTGGTGTTGCACCCGTTCATTTTTGTGTACAGCAACTACGGCGGTTTGCGCAACAACAACGTCTCTTTTGTTTCCGGCACCGCGTCGGTCCAAACCTTCAACGACTGGAACGGCACGCTGGCCAACGACGTGAACGTGGCCGCGGGCAAGATTGTCAAGGGCTTCCCAGTGCGCGGCGGTACCGCGTCCCCCTCTGGCCTCTTCTGGGCCACAGACTCACTGGTGCGCGCGTCGTTCACCGCAACAGACCCCTACTACTGGCGCTACGACATCGTTGCAAGCCAGATCTCAATCATGTCTTCTAGCTCGGTTGTCGAGATGGACGGCGTGTACTTCTGGATGGGTGTCGACCGTTTCTATTTGTACAACGGCTCTGTAAAGGTACTGCCTAACGACAAGAACGTTAACTACCTGTTTGACAACATCAACTTTGCACAGCGCCAAAAGGTGTGGGCAACCAAGGTCCCTCGCTACAACGAGATCTGGTTCTTCTACCCACGTGGCACAGCAACAGAGTGCACAGACTGTATTATTTTCAACGTTAAAGACAACCTCTGGTACGACGCGGGTGAGGCAGAAGGCGCACGCAGGTCTTGTGGCTACGTCACCGAGGTGTTCCCACGACCCATCTGGGCCGACTGGCAGTTCAGTGGCCGCCTTGGTATTAACTACACCCTTACCTACGGCCCTAACCGCGCAACAGCGCCCGTTACAACAGCCTATCAGGTTATTGCACCGGGTGACCTGACAACCAACCCCGCGGGCTCGTTCATGGTTTTTAACCAGACACTGGACCCAACGTTCATGTCTGCCAACCAGATCACCGCGGCGGTGTTCACTGACAACGCCTCCGGTGGGTACACGACCATCACGTTTGCCAACACCGTGGCCGCCGGCGTGGTTGCTGGTAGCACCATGACGCAGGCGACCGGCGGTTACGTGATCTGGGAGCAAGAGTTTGGAAAGAACAAAATCACAGACGTAGAAGAGTTTGCAATTGACTCTTTTGTTGAAACCTGTGACATTAGTTTTGTGGGTGGAACACCCGCGTCAGACGACCCAGTGGGCATCAACAGGCGCATGCACCTAACGCGTATCGAGCCAGACTTTAAGCAGGTTGGCGACATGGAGTTGACCGTTGTTGGCAGGCCCTTTGCTAACGGTGCAATCGAGGAAAGAGGGCCCTTTGTGTACACAGACACCGACGGCAAGATCGACCTGCGTACCGAATTCCGCCTGATCAACCTGCGCTTTAGAAGCAACACAATTGACGGCGACTACGAAATGGGCCGCCTACTGATCACGGCCGAACTTGGTGACGAGCGTCCCTAATGCAAGTCATCGAGTTCTTGCCAAACTATTCCACGTGGGACGAGTGGAATGGTCAACTGGTACACTATTTTGGGGAGCAGTCTTTTTCTGTTTTGCCTGAAGACCGGTGGCGAGAGGTTGCGCAATCTGTGGCAGTTAACCCCGTGTTTGATAAGTACTCTGTGCCAGACCCCGGGGCGTTTGAAAACTGGCAAGATTGGGCCCTGATGTTGACGTTGGCTGTCAACGGCGACGGGGCGTAAAAACCATAAATAATGGGTAATTCTCTATAGGAATACCCAACCAGACAAACCCCCCACACAAATGGCACTACCAAATCATTCCCGTATTAGCGTGTTTGAGGACTCTGACCCGTGGTCCGATTACGAGGATGGGGGTTTGTCCTTTTTAACTCCGGCACCAGCGCCTGCGCCTGCACCCGCACCTGCGCCTGTTGAGATTGACTACGCCGCTCAACAATGGGCTCCGGATGTTTTTGCACCTGTCCCTGCGCCTGCGCCTGCGCCTGTCCCTGCGCCCGCTCCAGCTCCTGCACCTGAACCAACCTATACATGGAACGGTACCGGCGGTGTCGGTGGATTATCATTGCCTGCGTATGTAAATTACGAAGACACTTATGTACCACCTGCAGTTGACACTCCTGTAGCACCCACTGGCGGTCTTCCAACAACCACAACACCCACAAACAATGCTAACGAACTAAGCGGTGTTATTTTGGCTGGCGCTAGTTGGATGGCCGGTGACGAAAAAACAAACCTTGCCAAACAAGTCTTTGGTGAAAACGTTACTAACACAGCCGTGGGCGGTCAAAAAACTTCAGACGTTTTAAACCAGTTAAATGTTTTTGAAAGAGACGGCGGAACCTTTGCTCCGGGCTCTACTGTTGTGTTGGACGTTGGCGCCAACGACATTGCCCAAGGTGTTGACCGAAACACAATCACTAACAACCTAAATGAGATTGTTAGTAGACTTGGAGACAAGGGTGTAAAGGTAATTCTATCTGGTCAACCAAACGCTAGTTCGTACGACGACGCTGTTTCACGTACAAACTTACAGATGGACAGCTTGTACAGTGACATAGCAAAAAACAACCCGAACGTAAAGCTCGTTGATGCAATGTCTGGGTTGTTGAATCAAAAAGACTTGATGGACGAATCAGGCTTTCACTTAAAAGACGACGCTTCAAAACTACAGTACCTGAATCAGTTTGCAGACGCTTACAAAAATGTAAACGGCACAAACGCGTTGACTGCACCGACTTCTGCCCCCGTCCAAGACGCCCTCACTTATTTAAACTCAAACCCTACTGGGACGCCATCACCTGAACAGCAAAAAGTCATCGACGATTACTTTGCCGCGAACCCAATAAATTTTGATCCGGACTCTCCAAACAATACATTTGCGAGAGGATTTGATCTTAATAGCTTAACTGGTTTAACACTTAATTCAATACCAGAACAACAAAGACTCAATGACCTTGACAAAATAATCAACCCATTGACCCAGCAAATTCTTGGTCAGGGTTTAACTGACAAGTGGTCTGGTCAGGGTTGGGGGTCGGCCGAAGCAAATGCCCGTGACATGGCGAAAATCATGGCTGGCATTGGTATCACTGACATCAAAGACTTCGGTCAAATTACAAAGACCATACCTGCATCGTCATACGAAACTGAGCAGGGTACAGTAGAAATTCCAGAACGAACTGTTACAACTTACGGAAATAAAAAAACCGGTCAAGAAGTTCCAAACACATACAGCGAGCGCCAGACTGGTAACTTCTTTGGTGGCACGTTTGAGGGTAAAGGCAACACCGGATACGGCGTTCAGTTTGATGCACAGGGCAATCCATACTTTTATACCGCCGGCGCGTCTAGCAGTGACCTTGGTCAACTACAGCCATTTTTATCCCTTGCTTCTTTTATTCCCGGTGTTGCCCCGTTCGCTATGGCGGCAAACGCCGCAATCTCTGCAAGTCAAGGTAACTGGGCCGGCGCCATTCTTAGTGGCCTCGGAGCCGCTGGTGGTTTCGCTGGAAACGTCACGTCTCAAATTGACGCGCTGGCTAACGCCGGCGATTTTGCGGGTGCTAACGCGCTGTATGAAAGCAGTATGCTTGCGCAGAACGCAGGGGCAATTAACACAGCAAGGACCGTTGCTGGTGGATTGAACGCACTCGATCAAAAAAATATTGCTGGTGTTGTAAACGCAGGGCTTACATTAGGCGGCGTGGGTGTTCCTCCAGAGGTAAGAACAGCGGCCACATTGTTTAACGCGGCCGCGGCAATTGGAAGCGGCGACACAGCAGGTCTGTTAGACGCCGCGTCTTCTTTGACTGGTAGCGGCGACGCAAAATTAGCCTCGTCGGCTTTACGACTTAAAAACGCGGTTGAGTCTGGTGACTTTAATGCAATTGCAAACGCCACAATGGGTTTTAAAACAGCCGTCGAGTCATCAACAAAAGACAACGCGGCATTTAACACGTTCAAATCTACCTTGGCCTCGGGAGGTTCTTCTGACGAAGCGCTTGCCGCGGCCAGTGAGTTGGATGGTACAAACAAACCCAACGAATTTGACAAGGCCCTAGCAGGCATTACGCCCACAGAACTAACTCCCGATTTGCCGGGCGACACCACAACAGGATTATCTGCCGACGCATCGCGGCTAATAGCGGCTATTAACGGCGAAGTCTCAGACCCAACAGCACAGGCACAACTTTTAGTTGCCGCGCCTGCGCAGGTTGCGTCTAACGCGGTGTTGCGTTTGGTTAATTCGCCAGTGGGTCAGCAAGCCGTTAAAGAGGCCGCCAACGCAAGCTCGTACGCAAGCACCATTATTCGAGACTCTTTGATTGCCTCTGGTTTATTTACAGCGGCTTCCATTCCTCGTTTCTTGTCTGGTCAGGGCGATTTAGACACCAAACCTGCGTCGTCAGAATCTTCGTTGGTTTCCCAAATTCCAACGGGTTACACACCGTATACCCCAAGCACCAGCACCCCAAGCACTGGTACACCAACAACCCCCGGTGTAACAGACGCAGGCACGTTGACTGTTACTGGAACAAAACCATACGTTGTTCAACCCGGCGATTACTCCGACACGGACGAAGAAGTACAACCTTGGCAAAACGTCAACCCAGTTTCTGGATTGCCTTTGGTTAAGCCAGATGAAGAGTTTCCACCGCCTGATTTAACACCTGACGAGCCTCCTTTCGTGGCTCCTGTAACGCCTCCAGCGAACGACCCATTCCAACCGCCTGTTACACCGCCTGAGGAGCCCTTTGTGGCTCCTACAACGCCCCCAGCAAACGACCCCGCTGTTGAGCCCGCGCCACCACAAATAAAGCCTGTGGTGGTCCCCGCAGAGCCTGTTGTTTCTCCAATCCCAGAAGTTAAGCCTGAGGTCAAACCTGAGGTAACTCCAGAAGTTAAGCCTGAGGTCAAACCAGAAGTTAAGCCTGAGGTCAAACCAGAAGTTAAGCCTGAGGTCAAACCAGAAGTTAAGCCTGAGGTCAAACCAGAAGTTAAGCCTGAGGTTAAGCCTGAGGTCAAGCCTGAGGTCAAGCCCGAGGTGGTGGCGCCTACTGTGGTAGCTCCTCCTGTAGTTACCCCTCCTGCGGTGACTCCTCCTGTAGTTACTCCTCCTGTAGTTACTCCTCCTGAAGTGACGCCTCCCGTGGTGACGCCTCCTGTAGTTACTCCTCCTGCGGTGACTACTCCTACCACACCAACTAAGACAACAGGTGGGGGTGGTGCGGGCACGTACACGCCCACGCCGGTTCTTGCCGCGGACACAAAACTTTCTTACCAAAAAGTATCGGAAGATGCTCCTATTTTGAACCCGCTTTTGTTTAGTTTGGCGGGCGTAGCAATACCACAATCCACTCCTGAAAAAACCTTGACAACCGAAGAAGAAAAGGATACAAAGGAAGAGGACAAAAACAAAGATGAGGCACCTGCTTTGGATCTATTAAGTTTCTTCTCATTCGCTGAAGGCGGCATGGTGCCACAGCACCCCATGGGTGAACCAGAGTTTTACTCTGAGGGTGGCGCAGGGTCAACCTACATCCAAGGCCGTGGTGACGGCACGTCAGACGAGATCCCCGCCATGGTGGCTAACAGTGAGTATGTCTTGCCCGCAGACATTGTGTCTGCATTGGGTAATGGCTCCAGTGATTCTGGTGCAGACATCTTGGACCAATTTATTCAAACCATTCGTGCACACAAGCACTCCAACCCACCAGATGAGTTGCCACCACAAAGCAAAGGCCCGTTAGAGTATCTCTCTAGCGTGCAAATGAAAGGAAGAAAATGAGCGTTTTTGATTCAAGCAGTACAGTTAACACAACACTGCCATCGTGGTTTACGTCCGCGCAACAGGCTATTGCC
>Ga0247723_1000922_pt1 | contig 18270 bp, 12 predicted proteins | sample MSEWelMarce5H_FC_FD_189079 | JGI IMG/M metagenome (GOLD analysis project Ga0247723, IMG submission 189079) | Subsurface sediment microbial communities from gas well in West Virginia, United States - MSEEL Well Study Marcellus 5H_FC | ecosystem: Environmental > Terrestrial > Deep subsurface >... | reverse complement strand
GATAAAATGTCACAAGGATTTATTCCATCAAACAATGACCTTGGTGCATTAATTGCTGCAAAACAAACAATTGATATGTATGGAGTTGACGCTTACAATGCCTAATGATGATTTGATGCGAGTTCCAATTCCAGTTAAATGGGATGACACTGTAGAAGAAGTAAATGTTTTTAAGTCAATGGACCAGTTTAACAAGTCTTGGGAAGAGTTAAAAGACCTAGATGGTCTTGATGTAAACTTTAAACGTCGTACATCTAGAATTGAAAAATTACAATATACCGATGAATATGTTGACTCTGCTAATGCAATACAGGCTGGTAAGGGTGATGCAAAATCAAAAAAGATTAACCCTGGAACTGTCTACCGCAACGCCTACGGTCTCTTTGATCTCATTACCCCACCATACGACCTAAACGAACTTGCAAACTACTACGACACATCGTTTGCCAACCACGCTGCTATTGATGCAAAAGTAGAAAACACCGTTGGTCTTGGTTATGACTTTGTTGTATCAGATCGCACAATGATAAAGCTTGAAGATACAGAAGACAAGGAAGCCGTTAAGCGAGCACGTAAGCGTATTGAGCGTCTTAAGATTCAGCTACGTGACTGGATTGAAAACCTTAATTTAGATGAAAGCTTTACCAATACTTTAGAAAAAGTTGCAACAGATTATTATGCAACAGGAAATGGATACTTAGAAATTGGTAGAACTACTACTGGAGAAATTGGTTATGTTGGTCACATTCCTGCTACCACAATGCGTGTTCGTCGTATTCACGATGGCTTTGTTCAGATCATTGCAAACAAGGTTGTCTACTTCCGTAATTTTGGAGCAACTAACACCAACCCATTAACTCAAGATCCACGACCCAATGAGATTATTCACATTAAAGAATACTCTCCTTTAAATACTTTCTATGGCGTACCTGACGTAATTGCAGCCATTCCATCACTACTTGGAGATGCACTTGCTTCACAATACAACATTGATTACTTTAGCAACAAGGCTGTTCCTCGCTATGTTGTTACCCTTCAGGGTGCTCAACTTTCAGCGGAAGCAGAAGACAAAATGTTCCGATTCCTACAAACAGGTCTAAAGGCACAGAATCACCGAACATTATATATACCACTTCCTGGAGATACTGATACCAACAAGGTGAAGTTTGAAATGAAGCCTATTGAGGCTGGTGTTCAGGAAGGTTCATTCCACAACTATCGTCAGCAAACTCGTGACGATATCCTTGTTGCACATCAGGTTCCACTTTCTAAACTAGGTGGATCGGATTCTTCTCAGATTGCGGCAAGCTTGGCACAGGATCGCACATTTAAAGAACAGGTCGCTCGACCAGCCCAACGCAATCTTGAGAAGATTCTAAATAAGATTATTCGTGAGAAGACAGATATTTTAGAACTTAAGTTTAACGAACTAACACTTACAGATGAAATTGCACAGTCTCAAATACTTGAGCGTTATGTTAAGAATCAGATTATGGTTCCAAACGAGGCTCGTGAAAAACTTGGACTCCCCCAGATTCCTGGTGGAGATGATCCTTTTATAATGACTCCTCGCCAAGCAACAGATGCTCGTGCAAATAGTGCAGGTAACAGAACAAGAGATGCAGAACGCACAAATAATTCTTCAGATAGTACAGCAACTGTTGCTGGACGTAATCCAAAGGGCGAGGGAAGATCCTCAAACTAGAAATATTACGTTTTGTTAACATTCAATAAAATGTAGTGTATAATTAGGATAGTATGAGTATTCAAAAAGTACAATGGCATACCGATGGCGAGACCGTCCGTATGGATATGCCCTTTTCAAAAATAGACCAAGAGCGTAGAATCGTATCTGGTTTTGCAACTTTGGATAACGTAGATAAGCAAAATGATATCGTTACCCCAGAAGCCTCGATGAAAGCTTTTGAGGCATTCCGTGGCAACATTCGTGAAATGCACCAGCCAGTTGCAGTAGGCAAAATGGTGGCATTCAAAGAAGACAAGTACTTTGATCCTGAAACAAAGAAGTTTTATAATGGTGTTTATGTTTCTGCATATGTGTCAAAAGGTGCTCAGAATACTTGGGAAAAGGTTTTAGATGGAACTCTTTCAGGATTCTCAATTGGTGGCAAGATGAACAAGTGGGAAGACGCATATGACGAGGGTATGGATAAAGCTATCCGTGTTATTAAAGAATATGACCTAATGGAACTATCACTAGTTGATACCCCTGCAAACCAGTTTGCAAACATCCTTTCTGTTGAGAAGGTTGATGGCGTAGACGTGGTAAAGGGAGACGTAGTAGATACAGTAATTGAAAATGTTTTTTGGGATAAAGAGTCTGGAATTGTTATGCTTTCACAAGAAGAAATTCAGACCAGTCCTGCCAATGGTAATGTAATGCAAAACATTGGCTTTGTTGAGAAGTCAGATAATGACAAGCTTGACCTAGTAAAGTTCTTAGTTGATAGTGCTAAAGGCATTAATACAATTGAGATAAACAAGGAGGATAATATGACAGATGAAATTATGAACGAGGTTCCTGCAGAAGAAGTAGCAGAAACCGAAGCTGTTGAGATCGCTCCAGAGGCAGATGCCGAAGTTGAAGAAGTAGCCGTAGAAGCAGAAACTGAAGATGTAGCAACCGAAGAGGTTGTAGCAGAAGAAGTTACTGAAGAGGTAGCAGACGAAGAGGTGTCAGGTTCAGACGAGGAAACTGTTAACGCAGTCACTGAACTCAAGGATGCCGTTACATCAGCCTTTAGCGAAATCACCGCAGTAGTTAAGTCACTTGCTGACGAAGTTGCTGCACTTAAGAAGTCAACCGATGTTGCAAATGCAAAACTTGCAGATGCAGAAGGTGACTTTAATAATCTTGGGAAGCGTATCGACGCAGTAGAAGCAGATACCGCATTCCGTAAGTCTGGCGATCTTGGACAGATCGTACAGGAACCAGCAATGGTTGAAAAATCAGTATGGGGTGGACGTTTCCTCACAACATCCGATCTACTGAAGTAAAAAAAATCTATAAAATCACTTGGAGGTGAAAAATATGTCGGAAGAAATCATTAAAAATCTACCAGGAGACTACCCTAACTCAGATGGGTCAGCCTTCTCAGGTGGAATTGGTGGGGTTTCAGATCCTGGCTTCCCCTTTCTTGGAAACACAGAAGGTGACGCAAATCTTGGTCTAACAGACGGTCCTAACGCCGTTAACCCATCATCAACCGCAAGCCCACGATACGATGGTGCTGGTATCCTTCGTCCAGATCAGGCTAGACGCTTTATCGATTACGTTTGGGACGCTACCACTCTCGCTAATGATGGTCGTCGTGTAACAATGCGAGCTAACACAATGGAACTTGAAAAAGTTAACGTTGGAGAGCGTGTTGTTCGTGCAGCAAACCAGGGTGACGCATCATTCACAAATGCTGGAGCTACATTCAGCAAGGTTGAGCTTACTACAAAGAAGCTCCGTCTTGACTGGGAAGTTTCATCAGAATCACTAGAAGACAATATTGAAGGAGGTGCTCTTGAGGACCACCTTGTTCGTCTTATGACAACAGCTTTTGGTAACGATATCGAAGATCTCGCTATTAACGGTGACACAGCCCAGTCAGGAGACGACTTCCTCAAGATTATGGACGGATTCATTGCCACAGCAGCTGGCGACGGATTTGCTCACGAAGCAGCAGTTGCACAGAACGATGCAAACTGGACAGTCGAAGATATGCAGAAGCTTATCCTTGCACTCCCACGTCGTTACCGTGCTCTTCAGACTGGACTTAAGTTCTACGCAGGAACCGATACCTTTGCAAACATTGTAAAGAACAACGGTACTGTGTTTGACGCTATTGGTTCAACTGAAGCCGCTCGTGGTTCATACCTTGGCGGTATTGACCAGACAACTGGTGGTGCTCGTCAGACTCGTGTTCTCGGTATTCCTGTATTGGAAGTTCCTTACTTCCCCAAGGACTACGTCGAGATCACATTCCCACAGAACCGTATTTGGGGTTTCCAGCGAGACATCACTGTTAACCGTTTCTACGTTCCAAAGAAAGACACAATCGAATACACCGTATTCGTTCGTTTCGGACTTAACTGGGAAGAGCAGGACGCTGTAGCTTACGCAAGCAAGCCCAGCTCCTAATCACTAGGAATAAAATTGGGGGGCAGGGGAGTAAAATCCTCTGCCTCCTTTTTAATTTGAATGCTATAATTAAAAAGAAGGAGTTTGATAATTTATGGAAATCTTAAGAGTCCCCCCATACCCAATCGTAACAACTTGGGATGTTCCAGAAGCGGAACAAACATATTTAGTTTACGTTGAGGATGTTGTAGACCACACTATAGAAACCACAGAGGTAACATCTACTGTTGATTCTCAGATTACATATTCACTCCCTCGCTCAAAAGTCCAATTTGATAGGGACTTTCTTTTTAGAATTTACGATACAGACATTTATGGAGAGATTGTTGTAGACTCAAATCTTACAATTTACCGTCCATATGTTGATCCAAATATGCTTGCAACAACAGGAACTCCATCAGAAATTGCAGAATACAAACGTTGGGAGATTATTGCTCGTTCAATGATCGACTCTTATCTTAGCAATGATTCTGCAACTGGAGAGGGATTCTATAATCACAAACTCATTGTCCAGGAAGTTGGTCAGGGTACTGATTATTTCCCAATTTGGCACAACCCTAAAAAGGTATTAAAAGTATACGAAAACAATGTACTTGTATATAATGGAGAAGATGTTGCACTTACAGTAACAGATGCATCTTCTTCAAGTCCAGAAGGATATACTCTATTTGAAACTTCTGTTGCCCACGACCTTGTAGCTGGAGATACTGTGGTTCTTTCTGGATTCACACCAGTTGAATATAACGGATCATTTAAAGTTGATTCAGTATCAAGCTCTACAGAGTTTATGGTTAAAAAAGACTTTGCAAATAACGTTGTAAGTACTTATGGAACAATGCAAAGATACTGGGAGTCAAAGTTTGTAATTACTCCAAACAACTCGGCAATTATGCGTCTAGAAGTAGGCTTGTACAATAGGGCGGAAAAGAAACCACCGACATTGCCACAAGCTGTAGGAGACCTTAATTACTATGGTCAGGGCAGAGGAACTGCTTTTCCAAGAGGCGTAGACTACGTGTTTATTCTTGACGTAGGATATAAGGCTATTCCACCAGATGTTGAAATTGCAACAACGATGTTAATCGACGACCTTAAGTGTGGACGTAATGATTACTACCAGCGTTTTGTTACACAATACAGCACAGATCAGTTTGATATTAAATTCGCACCTGCGATGTTGGGGGGTACTGGCAATCTAATCGTTGACAAAATCCTTGATGGATATAAAGGTAATGTGATTAAGCCAGGAATTATCTAATGGCTTGCGATACCAATGACTATATGTACCCACTTCTTGCAGACGTTTACTACCCAATTGTTCAGCAAGGTCCCTATGGAGATTTAAATAAAAACTGGGTTTTAGATAAAACAGTTGCTTGTGGTTTTGCACCTGCAGGTCGTAAATCAAAGCCAATTGTTCAAGCAGGAGTCGAACTACTTCTCGACAATATGTTAATTGGTAGAACTAGATGTGATATTAGAACGTCCACAAATGGAACAACAGATGCAATAACAAATGTCTTAATTACAAACATTAGAGATATGAATGGCAATGCTATTTATTATGAAACATCTGGTATTCGTAAAGGCAAAAACACACTATTTGAAGTTGCAGGAAATGATCCAATTGTAGGACCATTTGGTGGTAAGGTAGAATACTGGAGAGTACTACTCCGCCGTTCTGATAACCAGGGGGTTGACGTATGATAAGTGCAACATTTGAAACTTCATTGTTTACAAAAATGATGAACAACATTGTTGATTATTCTATTGGTTTTACCGAAGGTGTTCAAAAAGGTAAACCAAGATTACTAAGTTCCCTTGCAGACGAGGCAATTTCTATTCTAGAAGAATACCTTGATGCCAGTGCTAGAGTAGACCCAGCATCCCTGGCACACGTTTATGAATGGGATAATTCTGGAAACAGTTCAGCAAGATTGTTTGAGCTTAATAAATTGGTATCAAAAAATAAAGTTAAAATTTTTGCAAACCTTTTAACATCACAATCAATCAAGGATGGTTCAAAAGAGCCATTCTATGATAAGGCTACAATAATGGAAAGAGGAATTCCAGTTGTTATAAAACCAAAAACTTCAAGTGTTTTGGCATTTGATCAAAACGGAGAAACAATTTTTACATCTAAAGAAATTTCCGTTCAAGATCCTGGTGGAGCAGCAGCCGAAGGAGGATTCCAAAAAGCATTCTCTTCATTCTTTGATGGGTTTGCTTCACAAGCTATTCTTTCTTCTGGAAACATTGCTAACTTTTTAAAGAATCCTACAGATTATTCAAGAAACCTCAGAGCAGGTTCTGTCGGTGGTAAGATGATTGGAATCTCTACAGGTTATAACTGGATTTCACGAGCAGGAGGAATGATTGACTAATGGCTATTTACTATCCACCAATTTTTATTAACAAATATTTGCAAGAAAAACTTGCAGTAAATGGGTTTGGGGCTGTTCCAATGTTTCCCACATACCCCAATGACTTTAGCATTGCTAATGACTTTACATTAGATGTTCTTATAGGCGGAGATCTTTCAAGATTTAGTTTTGAGGGACAAGCGGCGGTATTCGATAGAATGTTCAAGATGCGTCGTACACCATTTCCTCACATTAAATGTGAACAACTTCTATATTATTTCTATGCATTAACAGAAGTAGCAGTAGTTAATCTAATTGAAATGACACAGAAAATTCAGGATCTGCTGGATGGCGGAGATGAGTCTGCACAGGATCTTAATGACTGGATTAAAACAAAAGTAAGCGGAACAGTTGTAGTCGATGGAGTAGAGTTTAATAAAGTAACTTTTGATGGAAAAGACTTTCTTCTTCCATATTTTCACAATATAAAAATTTATCAATTGCAAGAAACCAGAGACATTATTGACTTTGGAACTGCTCGTACATACGCAGGGAATAAAATAATTATTGACTATGACTGGCATAAGTCATAAAGACTACTTATACTTATAAAGAGGAAACACCCCACCCAATTTAATAAAAATGAAAGAGGTGAAAAAATATGGCATATACACGTGGTGATAGCAAGAAGATTATCGTCGGTGCAGCAGCTCTCTTTACATATGAGGGTGGCGAGCTTGGCGATGCAGATCTTCCTAATCCTACAGCCAACGTTTCTTATAAAGAGTCACTTACAAGTGACACAGACTACAGAAACGTCGGATATACCAGCAACGGTCTTGAGCTTATGTTCCAGCCCGATTTCGGTGAAGTTCGTGTTGACCAGGTACTTGACGTAGCCAAGCTTTATAAGCAGGGTATGCAAGTTAATCTAAACACAGCATTCGCAGAAGCAACACTTGAAAACCTTCTCTTCTCACTTGCAGGAAAGTCAACTGACGTTGATCAACTTGAAAGCACAGCAGGAGATGCTTGGAATCAAAACTGGGACACTAACTTTGTTGGTGACTTTGCAATGAATATGTCAGCAGGTGACATTGGAGAATGTCCTGTTGAACGTGGTCTTGTTGCAGTTGGTCCAGGTACAGGTGATTGTGCAGCTGGTAGTTCCAAGGAACGTATCTATGTTGCATACCGTGCTCTCTCAATTGAGAACGTATCGGTAATGGCAAAGCGTGATGAAGCAACAATGTTTGAAGTTTCATTCCGTCTCCTTCCTAATGATCTAGCATCATATGGAAAGATTATTGACCGCACACTGGCTAACCAAGCTTGGTCTTAATAATTAAATAATCAGAACTGCTCAGGCTTCGGTCTGGGCAGTTTTGTTTTACTGTACAATAGAATAATGGCAACTAAAATATATGAAACAGCATATGTACATTTAATAGATGAAACAGAACTTTATTTAACACCACTTAAGATTAAATATCTTAGGGAATTTATGGAAGCATTTGAAAATATAAAGTCTGCTAATAATGATGAAGATGCAATTATAGCATTAGTCGAATGTGCAAGAGTTGCAATGAAGCAATACTATCCACAAATAAGGACAATAGAAGACGTTGAGGATAATTTTGATCTTCAAAGTATTTATACAATTTTAGATATTGCTGGCGGTATCAAAATTAAAGACTCTTCAGAAGAACCAGTAAAAGAACAGGCAGTAGAAAGTGGAGCATCCTGGGAAACCTTTGACCTAGTATCCCTTGAATCTGAAGTGTTTCTTCTTGGTATCTGGAAAGATTATGAAGAACTTGAATCTTGTTTATCATTACCAGAACTAACAGAAATACTTAATACAAAAAGAGATATTGATTACAATGAAAAAAAATTTCTTGCTGCTATGCAGGGGGTAGATCTAGATAAACAAACTGGCAAGGAAGATGAAATAGATCCCTGGGAAGCAATGAAAGCAAGAGTTTTTAGTGGTGGAAACGCTACAGATCCAAATGATATAGTTTCTTTGCAAGGTGTAAATGCAGCAAGAGCAGGGTTTGGAATAGGTAATGGACTTACCTATGAATCCTGGGATTAGTGTATGATATAATTAATTAAGTTCAAACAGGAGGAACACAATGGCAGTAACAGTAAATGAAGCACAAGATATCGTCCTAATTGATGGTACGGTAATCTCGATACGACCCTTGAAAATTTCACTTCTTCGTGAGTTTATGAAAAAGTTTGAGGGTATTTCTGCAGTAGCAGAAGACAACGATAAGTCTATGAACATCCTTATGGAATGTGTTCAGATTGCAATGAAGCAGTACAAGCCTGAATTGTCAGCAGATCTAAAGGTACTAGAAGACAACATTGATCTTCCAACAGTATACAAGATTGTTGAAGCAGCATCTGGAATTAACCTTTCTGATGGTGTAGCTGGTCTAATGGTTTAAATTCTAAAATAGGGGTGCAAATGAATGGTTGATGAAGTTCAAGGAAATATTAATGTAAACATTGATACTTCTGCTGCTATTGCATCCTTGAAGAGATTACAGGGTCAAATCTCTCAATTCCACACCAGTATGGCTAAGGGTGGAGCATCCGCCAACCGTGAAGCAGCACTTCTTCAACAAAACTTAATTAACAGCATTAACAAAACTGGTCAATTCTCTGCCAGTATGACAAAGGTTGCCTCATCAACTGAAGCTTTTACAACAGCACTTGAAAGTAATAAGTTGTCTATGGGGCAACATTTTCGTTATGCAATGGCTTCTACTAAAACATTTGGTAAAGGATTTGCTAACGAGTTTAATACAATTCAAAAGGTAGCAGAGTCTAGAGTACGTACACTACAAACACAGTTCATCGGTTTAGGCAGAGATGCCAATGGTGCTTTGTCAGCAATTAAGGTAAGACCACTTACTCTTGATATGAATGATCTTTCTACAAGGACACAAATTGCTGCACAAAAAGCACAGATTTTTAATAAACTTGTTAATCAAGGTGCAACCAATCTTCTAAACTGGGGTAAGAATACACAGTGGGCTGGTCGTCAGCTTATGGTTGGTTTTACAATTCCGCTTACAATTTTTGCTTCTACCGCTTCCAAAGCATTTATGGAAATGGAAAAACAAGTAATTGCATTCAAGCGTGTTTACGGAGACTTTAGCACAACTAAAAAACAAACAGATGATATGGCAGAATCTGTTAAAGCTCTTGCCAATGAATTTACTCAATATGGTATTGCTGTAAAAGATACTATGAGTCTTGCAGCTAAGGCTGCAGCTATGGGTAAAACTGGTGCAGACCTTACAGCACAAATTAGAGAAACTTCTAGACTGGCTGTTCTTGGTCAGGTAGATCAACAGCAAGCTCTTGATACCACTATTTCACTTACCAATGCATTCGGTCTTGCTGCTGATGAACTTGCTGGAAAGATTGACTTCCTTAACGCAGTTGAAAACCAAACGGTAACATCCATTGAAGACCTTACTATTGCTATTCCAAAAGCTGGTCCTGTTGTTAAACAACTTGGCGGTAACGTAGAAGACTTGTCATTCCTTCTTACAGCTATGCGTGAAGGTGGTATTAACGCTTCTGAAGGTGCTAACGCACTCAAGTCTGGTATTGCTGCACTTATTAATCCAACTAAAGCAGCATCAGATATGCTTGCAGGGTATGGTATTAATGTAACCAACATTGTTAATTCTAATAAGGGAGATGTTAAAGGACTCATTACAGAGTTTGCAACAGCACTAGATGACCTCGATCCATTATCAAGGGCAAAAGCAATTGAGCAGATGTTTGGTAAGTTCCAGTTCTCACGTATTTCAACATTATTCCAGAACGTAATTAAAGAAGGTAGCCAGGCAAGCCAGGTTCTTAAACTTGCTAACTCTTCTAGCCAAGAACTAGCTATCCTATCACAACGAGAACTTTCAAAAGTTTCAGAATCAACAACTTATAAATTTGAAAAAGCAATTACTGACTTCCAAACCGCACTTGCTCCAGTTGGAGAGCAGTTCCTTAAACTAGTAACTCCCATTATTGAATTTGGTACAAAAATGCTTGAAAAGTTTAATGGTCTTGATGATGGAGTTAAGGGATTTATTACAACAATTGTTGCAGGTGTTGGTGTAGTTGGACCAGTACTCCTGATGACTATTGGTTTGTTTGCCAATGCTGTTGCCAACATTATTTCAGTAGTACAGTTCCTTAGAAGTACATTCAGCGGTGCAGCAAGCGGTAGCAAAAATGTTGCAACTCAAACAGAATATATGACACAGGCACAACTTGTTGCAGAAGCAGCAGCTGCTGGTCTAAACCAAACACACTCAAGACTTATTCAAACATACAACGTTGAAGCAGGTGCTTTAGCAAACCTCACACGAGCATATGAGACTACCGCACGTGCAGCAGGTCTACCAATTGGTAGAGGTGGAGCAGCAATGCCAAGAGGGAAGAAGTATGCCTCTGGTGTGGTGTCAGTACCTGGTCCCAAGGGGGCAGGGGATGTAGTACCAGCAATGCTTTCACCAGGAGAAGCAGTTATTCCTGCAAAGATGGCTAAAAAGTATGGTGGTCTTATTAATGGAATGATTGGTAACAGCATTCCTGGATATCAAGATGGAAACACCGTAAAAGGATATACAAATTTTGGAGCATACATACGAGAAAGTCATAATAAATCTGGAAATAAATCAGCCACCAGTACTGGAATAGATAGAAATGAATTAATTTCAGACTTAAGAGCAGGTAAAGAAAAGATGATGTCTCCAATCATTGCAGAACTTGCTGCCCAAATGGGTGCAACAACACCTGCAGAAATTACATCAATGCTAGATGATCCAAAAACTGGTCCTAAATTACGTGAGTTTGGACGAACAGCAGCTATAGGATTAGCAGATAGTCTTGCAAAAAGTGTTGGAGCAGTTGACGATACAGAACTTTATGATAGAGCAGACAAGTCAATTAAGTCTGCAGCAACTAAAGTATTCGGTGCAACTGGAAAAGCTCATATTCAAAACATTATAGACAGTCCTACAACCTTTACAGATACAAGTCAGGCAAGAGTTGTTGGTTCTAGCACATCGTCAACTGGTTTATCACGTGTAGACAAAGATATGGGCAGAAAAGCGGTTGGAACACACTCTTACCTTTCTACTGAAAGAAAAAATATGTATAATGCTGTTGCATCGCATTCAATGACAGAAGGAACTTTACCAGCAGGAAAAGTTGTTTTTGGACACCTGACAGATTCAGTTAAAACAACAACAGCTCAAATAATTCAAACTGCAAAAAATATGGGTTCTCAGGTTAGCACTGCATCACAAGCTGCACTTCAAAGAATTAAAGATGGACTCATTAAGGTTCGTGGAACTATTATCAATGCTGCAGACTATAGTGCAGACCTTGTTAGAAGAATTTATGCAGAATCAGGAGCGGCAGTAGTTGACAATGCTACAAAGGGTATTGCCGATGGTGCTAAAACTCAAACAAAAACTGCATCTCCATCAAAAGTAACAGAACAGGTTGGTGCTGATATTGGTCAGGGTGCAGTCAATGGTCTTAAATCAAAAGTAGATGATGCAAAGGTTGCTGGAGAAAATCTTGGTCAAGCTACTATTAGTGGTACACAGGCGGCTACTGATGATAAAAAGAAACCAGCAGCACAACGAAGAGCTTCAAGACCAGCTGGACAAATGATTAATGGACAATTTTATCCTGTAGGATTTAGACCATCATCACCAATTTCAGAAAATCCTATTGGTCCAATGACACAAAAAGAATATAAAAAGCAACAGTTTGCTGAAAAGCATCCAGTACTTAGTAAAGTCGGTAGCAAAATTTCTTCTGGTGTCAGGGGTATGGGCGGTATGGGAATTGGTATGGGAGTATCTATGGCTGGTGGAGCAGTAGGTATGATTCCTGGTATGGAAGAAGTTGGTATGGGAATGTCAATGCTTGGTCCACTCTTTATGATGTTTACCCCAGCAGTTGCTGGCGTAATTGCAGCTATAGCACTATTAGGATTTGGAATTTACAAATTAAATGAAGCTCACACAGAACAAACAAGAAAAGCACGTGAACTTGCTGATGCAACAGTAATGAGCATTAATGGTCTTCAAAAGATGTCTGAAGATTTTGGAACTGTAAGTTTGACAGAACAAAGAAAAATAGAGCAGAATGCAAAACTTGTAGGTGTAACTGAAAAACAAATTACTGCTGGACAACAATACATTACAGAAATGGAATCTGGTCAAAAACTTCTTGCTGGTGTAAAAACACAACAAGCAGCTGGTATGTCAGCAAAAGAAATTGGTCAAAGTGTTGCAGCTAATATGGCAACTGCTGTTGCACAAAATGTTATTACACAACAACAAGGTGAACAAATAATTGCAGCTCTTGCACTTATGGCTGGAGATGCTGGGATTGCTAGTTCGGGTAGTGCTCAGTTTAAATCATATACTAAAGATTTAACAAACACTTCACTAATGACAGCAAATGATAGAAATATTGCTTTAGGGAACAGAGCTAATTTTATCGATAGTAAGTTTGCTAAAGAATTTGCATCGGAGCTATCAAACCCAGCTACTTATAATCCTATTGGATATGCTATAAAAGGTTTAAGAGGAGAAACAGCTGGACAAAATAAAGAACTAAGAGTAAAACAACTAACCGAAGAGGCTACAAATGCTTATGGTCAAAATGTTGGAGGAATGGATGTCATTAATGCACAATACGACATTAAAGTTAAAGAAGCAAAAACACAAAGAGAAATTAATAAATTAGAGGACGAAAGAATAGATAAACTAAATGATCAAAGAATAGCTGCTAATTTAAGCTATGAATATGTTAAGGCTGGAAAAGAACAACTTCAAGGATGGAGCATTCTTGGCGGAGGAAATGATAATCGATTCCTAGACAACATAAAAGAAACATTTTCAGAGGACAGCCCAGCATATAAAACTGCTCAAGAAATAAATAAACTTGGAGAGAAAGACGCTGACTTTAAACTAAGACTTCAAACACAATTAGAGTCTGGAACACTTAATGCAGAATCTATTGATGTATTACTTGGATATGCTGATAGAAATCAAGATTTTGGCAGCAACTACGATATAATGATTACAACTTCTGGAGAAAAAGCTGCATTAGAATTTTTAACTGCAGCTAGGGCAGCTGGGGCTAGTGAGTACGAAATAAATGCAGTAATGAAAATTTATGCAGACGACACAGAAGCTATATCTACAATTTCAAGAATTTCTTCAACCATAGCAGAACTAAAAGCTCAAGGTGCAGACATTGATTTTTCAGCAATAGATTTAAATAACGTAGATGAACTAGATAAAACAGTAAAACTACTTGACGAAATTGATAAGATGACAGCAGATGGTCCTATTACAATGGAAGCTGTTGCAAAAACAGAAGGATTTGAAGGATTAAAAACAAATTCTGAATGGTTTAATGGACTTGATGAACTTTCACAAAAATTCTTCCTTACATATTATGCAACAATTCAAGCAACTATGGATGATGCAGATGTAGAAGAATGGTTAATGAAAAAAAGAGGGCTAAAGGGTAGTCGTGGAGCCTTGCAAGTAACAGTTACAGATAAAGAAAGAAACGCTTATGCTTCATATAAGTCAAAACAATTTGTTTCAAGTTTAAACCTAAACGTTGATATGGGTGGTACTGGTAGTCCGACAACTAGTGGCGGCGGTGGTGGCGGTACTACCCCTACAGAAGATCCAATAATGGCAAGACTTCAAAGAAGACTAGCTAAACAAAATGCACTACTAGCAGTTATTTCTCTTAAAGAAAAAAAGATAAACGAACTTTATGATGAACGCAAAAAAGCTCTTGAAGAAATTTCCGCAATTAATGCTAATATTGCAGAACAACAAAAAGGTCAATTAGACCTTGCAGATGCACTGGCTAAGGGCGATGTGGCTGCGGCAGCTAAAGCTGTACAAGCTCAACGTGCTACCGCTGCAGCTTATGCACAAGAACAACAAATGAAAGCTCTTGAAGAGCAACGACAAAATGCTCTTGACAGTGTTACATTTAAAGGAAAAACAAGAAAAGACGTAGAAGCAAAAATTGACAAATTAAATATGAGAATTGCAAAACGTGAATATAGAACTCTTGGTAGAGCTAATGGCGGTATGATTAGAGGATATTCTATTGGTGGTAAAGTTATGTCATATATGGCACAAGGTGGCAGAGCTATGGGTACTGACACGGTTCCTGCTATGCTTACTCCTGGAGAGTTTGTTGTTAGAAGACCTGCCGTTCAAAAATATGGGGTAGACAAACTTAAAGCAATTAATAATGGTCAAGCCGAAAGTAGTTCCGTGTATAATTATAGTGTAACTGTTAATGCAGCTACATCTTCAAATGCCGATCAAATTGCACAAGCTGTAATGCAGAAAATTAAGCAGGTAGAAGGAACAAGACTTAGGGGTAATAGATACTAATGACATACATAGACAATAGAAAAAAATATACTCGTCCACAGGCAATGATTTGGGCAGAGAACGATACTATTGTTGACGGCACAGACTACGAAGTAGGTGCAAATACTGCAACTACAAAAACATTTCTAATTCTTTCAGACCACAATCGTTCAGAAATTGATTTAAACACAGAACGTATTGAAAATCGTCAAAGAATGATTAATGGTCGTATGCGTTCTTTTCACGTAGCAGACAAACAAAAGATTTCTGTTTCTTGGAATATGCTACCCTCAAGAAGATTTAGCGATAACCCTTTATTCGATACAACTACTGGACAGTCAACAATGACAGGAACGTTAGACCAACATACTGTTGATGGTGGTGCAGGTGGTGCAGACTTGTTAGACTGGTATGACAACCACACAGGACCATTCTGGGTATATTTAGCATATGACAAACCAAGTAACTTTCAGACAAACCCCTATGATCATTTAACAGAATATGTTGAACCAATAGAAATGTATATTGCTGATTTTTCTTATACAATAGTTCAGCGTGGAGGATCTACCTTTGATTTTTGGAATGTTTCTGTAACGTTGGAAGAGGTTTAGTGTGTACTCTGATAGTTATCTTAAAACTCACCTTGACCAATCTTCAACGGTAGAGGTTGAGTCATTAGTATACGCAGAAATCAATATGAATGATGCTACTAACATCGATGTTATTGGTAACTATAGAAATCGTCCAGCTGTACCAGAAACAATTTACGACACATTCGGAAAAGATGGGGCAGACTTAGCTGCTTACAATGGCTATACAGATGCAGACATAGTGGTAGACGGCTCATACCTTGACGACGAAGATCTTCCTGCAAGCTTTACATCAATTAATCAAAAACAAAAACTTCTTTATTCTTTAGAAGATTGTTTTGGAAAGTTTAGACCACGATCTGGAATCAATAAAGCTGTTTATTTCCCATCAAAATATACTCATAACACTAACTCTAAAATGATGAGTCGCCCAAGATATTACATTGCAGATAAAGATGATAACTTTAAATACTGGACTTCGTTTAGAACAGAGGCTGATGGGCTATCTACAAAAGAACGAGGTATTTCAAATAACTACAATGGTTCAAGTGGATACTACATTGACGATACTGCACCATTTATTACTTACATAAATCCAATTCCAATTAACAGAATAGTTATTAAGATGCAAACGCACGTTGGCACAGAAAATCTTGGAAGTATATTTGATGGCACTGTTAGAATCCCAGATCCGTTATACGATTATGAGTACGACATTGTAAACAGAACAGTACCAATTGACTGGAAGATTCAATACTTAGACCCAACATCTAGCATTTGGGAAGATATTATAACTTTTAATGATGCTAATAATTTTCCAACACCACTGATTAATAGAGATGGATACTTAGAGCTTCAACATTCTTCCGAAGGATGGGCAGTAGCTTCAGAATCATTTAACGCATCCTCTCCACTTTTTAATGATTTTTTAAATGAAGAATCAGATCAAATTGTAAACATTCAAGGATTAAGAATTGTAGTAAATACAATGAGTAAAGAAGATGTTACGTTTGACCTTATTGAATTATCTCCTCGTCTTGCCTTAGACATAAGTTCTTTAACACAAGAATATTCTGTAAATAAAATTGCTTCAGATCTTGGGAGCAGTGGTTTGCCAGTAGGACAACTTTTAGTTTCAACAGGTTCAATTTCCATTGCAGATTTTGACGAGGTATTAAATACAAATAATACAAATAGTGTAATTGCAAACTATGTAAAAAGAAACATACAGATTAAGTTTTACGAAATAATTAAAGAAGTAGATGTAGAAGGAATACCATCATCATACTATGTTCCAATTAAAACAATGTATGCAGAATCTTTTCCAGAAATTAAAAATACTGATAGAACCGCAACCATAAACTTAAGAGACCTATATTTTTACTTTGAATCTATTACTGCACCAGAACTATTAATTACAGATGCATCTTTTAGTTACTCAATTTCTGCTTTGTTTGATTCAATTGGTTTTACTAATTACATCTATCTTAAATCAGCTGTTGATCCAGAACCAATTATTCCATATTTTTATGTTGCTCCAAATTCAACTGTTGCAGAAGTTTTACAACAACTAGCAATTTCAACACAAACAGCAATGTTTTTTGATGAAGACAACAACTTTGTTTTAATGAGTAGAAGCTATATGCTTGCTTCTCCTGGAGAAAGAAATCCAGCAAGTCCATCTTCAGAAGTTGACACAGTTTTGCGTGGCAACCCACAAGGCTCAGACCTATCAAACATTATTCAAATTGCAAGCAAAGAAAATAATGTTTTTAATGATGGAAAGATTACTTATACATCTAGATATATTCAAAAAGATATTAAAGAAATTAGGCTTGCAAATGTTACAGATAGAGACAGAGTTTTTGTTTATAGAAAGGCACTTCTTTGGGAGGTCACTGCAGACCCCACTACAAAATCTCAAAATGAAGAAACAGCCTCTCAAAGTGCTTATTCTCTATCTGCTATACCACTAAACGCTGCACTGTCTAATGCACTACCAACAGTTGTTAGTGGAGAAGTTGTAGATAATGTAATCGATCTTGGCGAAGCCATCTACTTCCTACCTCGCTATAATGGATATTTTTATTCTAATGGAGAAATCATTCGATTTGATGCGGTAGAGTATAGCGTATCTCAACCATTTGAAACAGGGTCTATTACAGCATCAGGCATAACTAGTACTCAGAATACGGTTACTGTACCATCAACATCTTCTTTAAAGGTTGGTCAAAAATTAACTAAGATATCTGGAGCTGGAAGATTTGGAGACGGTGCAACAGTTCAGTCAATTACAAACCCTACTTCTTTTATAACATCTGTTAATCACGCATCAACTGGTGGAATTGAATTTGCCGCAGGTACAGGAGAGTCAACTAGATGGATCAATAACGTAGAAGAATATCAAAAGTATTTCGCACAAGTTCCTTTTAATGGAAAAATGTACCCAACTGGTCGTGTAAGAATATTTAGTGAGCCATATTATGTAAACAACACCACACTTAAAGAAGGTGTTGTAGCAAAGAGCGGTAGGGGACAATTCAATACTCCTGTTATTAATCACAATGTAGGACTTCCTACTTGGGTAAACACAAATGTTTCTGGTCTACAAATGGAAGCTGGAAATCTTTTTGAAAAAACTTATAGTTTACAATTCAATCTTAGAGTTACAAATAATACAGCAACAACTACTAAAATATTTGAAA
>Ga0247723_1000921_pt1 | contig 18271 bp, 21 predicted proteins | sample MSEWelMarce5H_FC_FD_189079 | JGI IMG/M metagenome (GOLD analysis project Ga0247723, IMG submission 189079) | Subsurface sediment microbial communities from gas well in West Virginia, United States - MSEEL Well Study Marcellus 5H_FC | ecosystem: Environmental > Terrestrial > Deep subsurface >... | reverse complement strand
TGCTCTTGCGGTGTTTACGCCACCTGTGGCTGAAGCACCTGCACAGATGCAGCCAGAGACGGCTCCGATGGGCCAACAGGCTCCAGTTGAGCAGGCTCCCCAGTCCCCAGTCGCTCCTGGACAACCTCCCGTCGGAGCCCCTCTACAACCAGGACAACCACCTCAAGGTGGCGCTCCTGACCTAGCAACAATCCTTGCTGGATTGCAGGGATAAAGTGGCTACGTCTAGGAAAAAGAAAATTGCTCCTAGCGATACGATAGAGAGTGATTCATACAATCGTCTTGAGATGTATTGTATCTGGTTAAACGAATATTACACTTCTTTGCTTAAGGCTGGTTTTAAACCAGATGTAGCAATGACAATTATGATGGACAAGGAATCTTACCCGGACTGGGTTGAGTGGAGAATTCCTTCAATAAATGAAATATCAAAATACATGGATGAGGATGAAGACTAATGGCTGAAATAGTTTCTGGTGTTGGTGCTGATTCCAAGAGAACCGATAATAACATTTCTGAACGTGTGGCAAAGATTCAACGTGAAGCAAAGATTCAAAATGCTACTGCTGGAACTTACGGACAGGCTTCAGAGTTAACTTCTCTTGCACAAGGTGCATCTACAAATGTTCCTTCTCCAGCAATAGGTGCTGCGTCTACTCCTACAGTTGTTAGAAATCCAGGTCCTCCTATTGATGTTTTTGGTCCAGGGGACCCTAACCTTCCAGAGACTGATGGTGCTCCAGGACTTACACCTGGTCGCCAACCTAACGAATTGAATACACCAATAGCAGGTCCTAATGAACTATCTATTCTTGCCCGTGCTATTTATGCAACCAATCCAACTCCTATGTGGAGACGAGTAGTTGAAGCGTTTGATGAAGAAGGGGTTTAATGGCTCAGAACCCCAATCTAAAGAACAGCCTTTACGACGCTGGTAAACAATATCAATTTAGCGGTTTATGGGATGTAGACGTAATTGCAAAAGCAAATGCTAGAGCAATTGATAATGCTATGCTTAATCTTGACCCAAAGATTCAAGATAACTTTGCATCATTAAGTCAGAAATTTCCAAACCAAAGTAAAGACTATTTGCTTGGTGCTGCAAAAATGGGGCTCAACTCAAATTCAAAAGGCATTGAAAGACTAGCCGCTGCTGACGGCATTGCACAACTTAAACAAGATTTAGTAAATGTAAATACAATTTCATCAGCAGCAAAAAACAATAAAAATATTGGTGATGGTATTTACTCCCTTTTAAAGGGTGCTATTCGTTATACATTTGCAGCAACCGCTCTTCCAAAAGAAGTTATTACTACAGTTGCCCGTGACTTATACTCAGGTCAAGCAGATAACATTGCTGGAAACGTCGGATTCTTTGGACTTAACTCTGAGTCTACAACAATAGGACAGATTCTTAAAGGCAAAGGAACAGGTTCTGGCTTCTTCGTAAATCCTCAGACTGAGGCTGGTAAAGCACAGGCTAAGGCTATGAGTGCCTATGGTCGTATTAACGGTGAATCATTCACACTTGGTCGTCTTGCTATCAATGGTTTAGGCGTTCACCCTGAATCTACTCCTTACCGAGTTATGTCAGGTGTTATTGATGCAGTAAATGCTCTTGCCCTTGACCCTTTAACTTGGGTAGGACCAGGTTCTGTTAGCAAAATTATTAGACAAGGTGCTGAACGTAAAGGCGCTATTGCTGCTGCTGGAAGAGTTCTAACTGCTGAAGAAGATACTCTTCTAAAAGAAAGCAAGATACTTACTCGTGAAGAACTTCGCGCTCAGAAGGCTATTACCAAGGAAGAAAAAGTTATCAAGCGTAATGCTGAAAACACTTTTCTTAAAGAGCAACGTAAATTACAGAAGGCGACTCTTACCACTGGCGTAGCACAAGTTAACCGTTTAGGCAAACTTCTTACTCTTGGAATTAAAAGTTCTGAGGCTATTGCTGGAGATGCCCAGATTGCATCAATCCTTGACAAGGGCCAAGTTGCTAAATTTGTAACTGAGACAATTTATGATGGCGGACAAGAAGAGATAGTAAGCCGTCTTGGACAATTATCAGCAGACTATGACAATACTCGTGGCGTATTTACTGGAATCTACTTTGATGAAGTTCCTACTCCTGGACAATTAAGTATTGGAGCCCAGGCTGACCAAGAATTCGTAGCCGGAGTTAGCCAAGAACTAAATATCCTTGACCTAAATAGGACATTCGGTGTCGGTGGTCTTGCTGCACGTGCTGGTGAAGTAGAGCGTAGAACAGAATTGTTTAATACTTTACGTAAAACAACAGCAGATACAAAGATTCCAGAAGATACTCGCGCTGCTTTAGGTGAATTTTTAAATGCTGCCGGAAAAAGCGAGCAAGAATTAGTCGATACAATGGTGTTTGGTAACGCTGCTGAATCATTGGCTTCTATAATTGCCAGAGCATCTGAGTTTGAAGATGAAAATGTTCCATTAATATTAATCGAAGCCATTAAAGATATATGGAAAGTTGACGGATTCTCAAATATCCGTGCTGTTCATGGTGGTGTAGGTGGCGTAGTTATCACAGATGGCGCTAAAGTTGGAGCACGTAGAGTTTCATTGACTGATGTGCTACTAGATAACCCAATGCCTCAAGTTAAGCCTAGCACTTTAGCCCGTATTGAAGCAGATATTGCTAGAGACAGAGCATATGTAGAAGAATTAACTAAATCTGTCAAAGAAGCGAAGAAGGCTGCTAAAGATACTGAAAGAAACCTGAAGGAAGTTGAAATCCTTCGTGACTATGCTTCTCAAGACCCTGATTTAGTTGCTAAGATTGTAAGTGACCCACGCAATATCGGTATTCAAAAGTATGTAGATATGAACTTGGATATTGCCGAGAACCAATACCGTAGAGAATTCCTTCGCCAAGAAGTTGGTATGGTAAATGGCTTCGGCGGAGAACTAGCAACAGATTTAAAGAAGGCTGCTGCTTACATTCTAGGAAAACGCTTTAACCAAGTTGCCCAGATTGTAGCAAAAGAAACAGACTTTGCTAAATTACACGCTTTCTTTGGTCGTAAACTAGATGTCGAAATGACAAAAGAACTTGTTGATGCTACTACTACAGAACAAGTCTTGTCTATATTCTTAAGACACTTGGCTTCACCTGAAAATGACCCTAAGGTATATCGTTCTTTAACTTTGAATGCACAGGCTTTAGAACTTGCCAAGAATAAGCCATTGTTTAAAATGGTTCTTCCTATGGACAAGACATTTAACGCTATCAAAGTAATTGAAAAAATAGATAAGTTCTGGAGCAAGCAAATTGGAACACCATTTGTTCGCCAGACTATTCTATCTTTAGATGATTTAGATAGATTAATCTACGGTTTTGAAAACTGGATGGTTTCTGCTAAGATTCCTAGAAATATTATTGATGATGCTATTAGAACTCTTGCTAAGACATCAACCAGCGAAGAACGCTCAAAAGTTGCTTTTGATATTGTAGATAAAACACACGCTGCTATTGCTAAACAAATAATGCCAAATGATACTAAACTGCAAGATGAATTAAAAGAAGCATTTAGAATACAAGGATTTGAAAATAATCTTATCAAGCAATATTATCCTGAAAAATTCGCTAAGGGTGAATTGCCGGAAATTGCTGTAGTAAATGGAAAGCCTATTAGTTTCGGTGGCGACAAGGCTATGTTTGAATTCCAGTTTCTAGACGATGTAATCAAACTTCCTGACACTCGTGAAATTAAACGTGTTATTAGCAAGTATAAAGATAATTCAGCATTGTATGGTAGCCGGTATGCTCTTGATGTTTTTTCAGAAGGATTCGGCGACAGATGGAGAACTGCTCAACTAGCGTTTCGCGGTGCTTACGTTCTACGTAACATTGGCGAAATGCAGTTCCGTCAATTATTCTCTGGACACGACTCATTATTTAACCATCCATTCGGTTATATTGCTATGATAGCAGCAGACCCTAATGGCAATACATGGAGAAAATTCCTTTCTAAAACCGCTAAGTATCAGAATGATGCACTAGGCAATAGATTCATTACAAAGGATGCAGATGTCCAAGAGGCTCTTTCAGAAGCCGTTGGAACGCATTTAGAGTTTTTATTGCGTCAAGTTAACAGTGGTGATACCCGCTATGGTTTTGTCGGTAAGATGTATGAAGTTATTACGCCTGCTGATGACGCTTATTACAAAGGGTTGGCTGAAACATTAGTTCGATTTGGCTCAGATAGATTCGTTCAAACTGTAGCAAATGCTGTTGACCCAAATAGTTGGGACCAAGTAGTTAGTGATATTATTATTCAAGCCAAGGGCTACGAAGGAATGATTGAATCACTAGTAAGAGGTGGTCGCGAGGGTCTAGATGGTAATAAATTTGCCGACTTGTTACTTAGAGATTCTAAAAAAATAAATGGCGAATATAACGTTTCTCCAGAAAATATAATCGCTGGAAACTTAAAGAACTATCTGTTTGACCTTGAAAGTAATTCTGTATTAAGAGCGATTAATAATATGTCAGGAACCGGAGAGAACGCTATAAATATTCGTTCTTTACTAGGCGGAAATACAGTAGAAATTGCTGGCAAAAAAATTAAGATTCCTGCTTATAAGCAATTAAAAAACATTGCTGATATGGCAGATGAAGATAGAGCATTTAAGAGTATGCTAGCAAGAACATTTTCTAAAGATTCCTTAACTGATTCACAGGTTATAATTGCTCGTGAAAAACGAGTATTACAACAAAATACTAAAGGTCTTGATGCTGCAGTTGATTTCTTCTTTAAGTTTGCTACGAAACTAGAAAACGTTGTTAACTTTGGTCCTGAATATCGTATGGCTTACTGGGACTTTGTAGGTCGTTATGTTCCTACGCTATCTGATAAGGCACTTAGAGAACTAGCGCCTGAGGCTAGAAAGTCACTACTAGGTATAACTGTTGGTGGTCGCCCTATTGGTAAGCGTCGTCATCCAGTTCTTAGAGCAATTGACCAAGAGATTAAAGACCGTGCTGCTGGTAAAACCCCTAAGGGTGATATGAGTGTTACAACGATTAACTCTCTTGCATCTAAGAAAGCAGCAGAATATACAAAGAATTTATTCTACGATGCTACAAAGCAAAGCCAAGCGGCTAACGCTATACGTCTTATCTTCCCATTCGCTCAAGCACAATATAACACTATGGGAACCTGGTCTAAGTTATTCTTCGATAACCCAGTTCAGTTCTACAAGGTTGGTCGCGCATTTAATGCTTTAACTCAACCAGGAACAAGTGCTATCTACGATTTAACTGGTGTTAAGTATGACGAGAATCAAGGATTCTTCTATACAGATGAATTCGGTGTGCAACGCTTTAGATATCCTCTAGCAGGTTCTGTAATAGGAGCAATCGCTGGTAAGAGTGTAAGTGCTGGACAAGCACTACAACTAACAGCCCCTGTAGAAGCCCTTAACGTGGCTTGGGGTCAAGTTAATCCTGCTCTTCCTGGCTTTGGTCCAACAGCACAAGTTATCTATAAACTAAGTGGAAAGTCTGGGGCTTTTGGTCCAGGATACGATGCTATTCGTAAGGTTATCTTCCCATTCGGAGAACCGAAAAATGTTGTTGACTATGTAGCACCAGCATGGCTGAATAAGTCATTCTTTGCTTTACTAGGAAATGAATCAGCAACTGAAAGAAACGTTAAGGACTGGGCTTCATACTTAGCATCAACTGGTGACTACGGTGATGACCCTCTATCTGACCAAGCAGCAAGAAACGAAATGTTTAATGATGCTCGTTCAATGTCTAAATGGGCTGGAATCCTTGGTGGATTCTTCCAGTCAATTGCGCCAGCAACACCTTCACAAGAAATCTTTTCTAAAGATAAAGATGGAATGCTACGCACTCAGACATTGATGTATAGCCAATGGGACCAAATAGTTCAAAAGCATCCTGGCGATTACTGGGCTGCCGTAGGAGAGTTCTCAGATACCTTTGGTATTAAGAACATCCTAAACATTATTGGTGCTTCAACTCGTGCTGTAAGAGGCACAGGAGATGCCTGGTCGTTCATCAACTCACATCCTGAAGTTGCAAATAAATACTCAGATGTAAATACAGATATCATTCCATACTTCTTCCCTGGTGGAGAAGCAGCAACTGCTTATTACAACTGGCAGAAAAGCACAGGTCGCCGTCGTCAATTGACTTCAGCAGAACTAGAATCGCAAGCCTCTAACCTTGTTTATCAAATGGCTAAATCTAGAATAACTGAAGAACAGGCTGAACGCGGTCTTGATGACTTTTGGTATCGTGACGAGATAATTGCGCTAAATGCAAAATTTGGTGGCGCTGCCCCTGCTCTAGATGTAAAGATTGGTTCTTCTCAGGCAAAGATTGCTAAGGTTGGACAGGCTATTAAAGACCCTGCCTTCCAAGATTCGCCTATCTATGAAGAAACAAAAGAATTCTATAATGCTTATATAAACGAATATAAGTATCTACAAGAAGTAAGAGTTTCTGCTGAACCAAGTTTATCGAGTTCCAACTGGGTTATAAGAGAAAGTGTTGACCGATTGAATACACTGGCTAATCAACTAATGCTGGCAAATCCGGCGTTTTCAAGAATGTATTATGGCGTATTCGCTGGAGAGTTAAAGGTGAGTGAGTAATGGCTGAGACAACACCAGTTGGTGGAATTGATATTAATAGCCTTATGGCGGTGGCGAATGCCAATGCTGTTGCAAATAAAAATAGTCTTGCTTTAGCCGAGCAAAATGCTAAAACCCAAAAACTTCGTGATATAGCCAGACGCAGAATTAAACTTGGAAAAGAACAAGCAGATGCTCTTGCGGAAAAAGCCGCTAATGTTAAAGCGTATATGGAAGCAGAAGCCTTAAGACAAGCAGCGACTGGAAACCCAAATTTAAAAGGTCTTAACGCCTCCCTTAAAAGTTATAACTCTTATATCGAGCAACAGACCAAAATTGTTAATGAAATTACTGGTCTATCAGATGGTTCACTTAGCGTAAATGCTAAGGGAAAAGTAGTTTCTACAGGAACAATAGTTCCTAAGACTCCTAAGGTAACAACTGCTCCAGATATAGATATTTCGGTTAGAAGAAACGATGGTAATGTTTCTGGACCTTCTTTCGGGAATGCTCCAAAGGCTACAAACCAAGAACTTGCAAAAATGAATGCTGCTGTTGCTCTGCCTACTTCTCTTGAATCTCAAGCAACCGCAGTAGCGGACAATCCAAATGCTTTTTCCGCTTGGAGCGCTAAGCAAATTGCTGCCTGGAGAGGTCAAAAGTCTGACCAAGGATTTAATAATAAGTGGGAAGAAATTCAAACTTTATTAAGACAGACAAAAAGAAGTAAGGGTGTTGGACCTTTAGGCTTAATAGATGATTCTGATTTAAGTGGACTTAGAACAGCATTTAGAGAAGCAAAAGCCGGTGGCGTTTACTTAGATTTCCAACTTGGTCAGGACTACGCTTTTAGAGCCCAAAATGGACTTCTTGCTGGCGGTGCAGGTGGGATAACAAAAACTATAACCACTTCCTTAAAACTACTTGACGCTGGTGATGCTTCTGATAAACTTTCTAACGCATACTATAAGGCTTATGGAAGATACCCTACTCAAAAGCAAATAGCAAATTTTAAAGACCAATGGAACCTTGAAGCCAGAAAGCAACAGGCTCAGGGAACATCATACCGTTCTAAGGGTCTAAACAGAGACATCACAGTTGGTGAAGGTTTTACAGAGTCAGAGCAAAATGCTTTCTTAAACCGTTATCTTGTTAAAAATCTTAAGATGGATGCCACTAACCTTGGCGGAGATACCAAAAGAATTTACGACGAACTACGAACAATTTACAGAGAAAACTTCCTGCCTGAGCCTGAGTTTGCTCAAGTTGCTGGTGTAGTTAAAGACCTTATCGGAACTGCTGACACCAATGTATACAATACAAAGGTAGCACAGGTAAAGCAAACTGTTGGAAAGCAGGCTGCTGCATTCTACCCAAGCATCGGTGAGGCTTTGTTAAACGGAGATAACGTAGAGACCTACGCCTCTGTTTACAGAAACACACTTGCCACTAAATGGGGAGTTACTGCTGAAAGTCTTAAGTATGACAAGGAAGCCCAAGACCTTGTTAAGGCAGCCGTCAATTACAAGGGTCCTGATAATAAGCCAAGACTTATGGATAACAATGAGTTTAAGTCACTTGTCCAGTCAACTAACCGTTGGAAGGCAAGTGAAGAAGCATTTACAAGTTATAGCAATATTGGGGATAAACTTATCCAGGCTTTCAATTTACAGGGTGGTGTTAAATAATGGCGGTTAAGAAAAAAAGTGCTGCAAAGCCTAAAATTACTACGCCAAATAATACAGCATTTGGATTAACAGATATAGGATTTCAAAACGCTGCAAAGAATGCGATACCTACAGAAACAAAGCCTGTAATTACAACACCGGACAATACAGCGTTTGGGTTAACAGAAACAGAAAAAAGAATTTATGGTTTTTATACAACTCAAAGTGGGGTTGAAATTCCTACTGGAGGAGCGGATAAAGATAAAGCCCCTGATGATAAAACCAAAACTACTGGGCAAACTAACCAAATTTACATTTTGATTAATAAGTTAAAATCAGTAGGAATTCCAGAAGGACTTGCTAATAGAGCCGGGGCGTTTTTCACCGCTCTTCAAGATGATGGCATTGACGATGAAGATAATATGATTGATATATTCTTAAATGCTAAATCATATAAGGCTAAAAAGACCGGTCAAGAAATAGCGTCTCCTTACTACCAAGATTTTGGCAAGTTCAATGACGGGCTTTCATCTGCTAAACCAGCAGGAGTATTAGTTCCTTTAGTATTAGGATTAAGAGATACAGTCAGAAAGTATGATACAAATGGCTCCCTATCTTTGTATGCTACTGATGAATCTATACAAAAGTATTTAAAGAATGACGTTAAAGTTTCTGACCTTGACGGTAATTTAAATCAGGCTCGCCTAAGAGGCATCACTGCTGACCCTGTTTACACTAATACTCTTATTCAAATGGGTTTTATTAAAACAGCAGCAGACTTAACTGGCTTCTTTGCTAGTCCAGAACTAGGACAAAAACAACTTGAACTTAATCGTAATTCTGCTGCAATTGGAGCAGAGGCTCTACGCCGTGCTAAAGAAGGCGGAGTTCAACTTGATACTGACTTTGCTAAGAAAGAAGCCGCTAGATTAACCGCTCAAGGTTACAATGAAGCGCAAGTTTCTGCTATTGCCGAAAAGGGCTACCAATTTATTAATCGTAACATTATGCCTACAGTTAAAGTCTCTGGCATCTATCAAGGAGCACAAGCCGCTACTGCAGGAACTATTCAGAGCGAACTTCAACAACAAGAGTTTATGGGTGTGGATTCGCAACGCTATGAAACACTTGCGGAACAAGAAGCCCGTTCTTTCCAGGGTTCTGCTGGAAACATTCGTTCACCAAGAATCTCTTCATACAGAGACGATATAACAGGGCTAATATAAAATCCTTGTAGGGACTATCGGACCTACTTGCGTAAAATACCGATAGCACGAGCCAACAAGAATCCCCATTCTTTGTTGAGGCGTGCGACAACTACTAAAAAGGGAGAGGTTGCAAATGAGCAACAACCGCGAAAACATATGGGAAGATGAAGACGAAGATGATGTCTCTTTCGAGAACCAATTCGACACAGACACAGACCTTGTTAAGAAACTACGTAAGGCCCTAAAGGCTGAACAACGTCGAAGCAAGGAGTTGGAAACCAACTATTCCGAACTCACCAAAGCCCAAAAAGAGCGGATTTTAAAAGATGCCTTGGCATCTCGTGGCGTTAATCCAAAAGTCGCCGCATTCGTTCCATCAGATATCGAGGCATCTGAAGATGCTATTGCTGCTTGGCTAGACAGCAACGCCGACGTGTTCGGAGTTCCTGCTAAAGAAACCAAGTCTGTTAATGAAAATGATATCAATTCTCTAAAGAAAATGGACAATGTTCTGACTGGATTAGAATCGCCAGGAACTTCTAATGACTTTGAGCGCAAACTTGCGTCTGCAGAGTCACAAGAAGAAATAATGTCCTTACTAAGCGGCAACCTCTAGTTCGTCGCATAACCTAACAAGAAAGGGAGGTATCACCCATGCCGGGCGATGTCTACTCAACTACCACCTCTGGTGTTGGTTCCAATCTTGTCACAATGGCGTATGATAAGTTAATCGAATTAAACCTTCGTGCAACTCCTCAATTCCGCGCTATTGCAGATAAGAAAATCGGTCAACCAACCCACGACGGTTCTTCAATCCGTTTCCAATTCTACAACGATATTGCTGACACCACAATTGCTGGTGCAACACTCGCTGAGACTGTTGACCCAGATGCAGTTGCAATTCCTGCGACTACAACTCTTGACGTTTCACAGGTAGAACTTGGTCGCGTAGTAATTCCTACACGTAAACTATCACTAATGTCACTTTCAGATGTTGACCCATGGATTGCTAACGCTGTTGCGTTCAACATGGCAACAACACTAGACAACGGCGTAGCCGCTGTTCTAGATGCTGGAACTAACGTTATCCGTGAGTCTGGTGGAGCACTTTCAACAACTGCTGCTAAGTCAACAATTGACACAACAGATACACTAAAGGGTCGCGACATTCGCTACGCAGTAACAAAGTTACGTGCTGCAAATGTTAACACTCGTGGCGGAATGTATGTTTCATACATCCACCCAGAAATCTCTCATGACCTTCGCACAGAAACTGGAAACAACATCTGGCGCACACCTCATGAGTATCAAAACGTAGGTCCACTACTTGCTGGTGAACTTGGCGCATGGGAAGGTGTTCGTTTCATCGAAACACCACGCATGACCAACTCAATCTCAGGTAAGTCACTAACAGCACTTGCTACTGCTCCTGCAGTAAGCGGTGTTTCAGGAGAATTCACTATCGTAGTAGCCAATGGCGCTTTCGGTGGTCTTGCTGAAGTTGGCGACAACATCTCTGGAACTAACGTAGGTGGCTCTGGAACTAACGCTATTACAGCAATTTCAGTTGGTGCAACAAACACAACACTTACAGTGACTGTCGCTAACTCAGGAACTGTTGGAACAAACACACTTACTGTTACACCAAAGGCTCGCGTTTACAATACATACGTATTGGGACAACAAGCACTTGCTGAAGCAGTATGGAAGGAACCAGGCATCGAGTTTGGTAACATCTCAGATAAGTTGAACCGCTTCCGCCCTGTCGGCTGGCACGGTATCCTTAACTGGGCTGTATATCGTCAAGATGCTCTATATCGCATTGAAACTGCTTCGTCAGTTCGTGCATAAAAAGTAACTAATTGGTTGGGGCGGTTATGCCGCCCCTTCCTCTTCTAAGGGGGAGATATGGCATATTATTTTACAACACCTACAGTAAGTGAGGGACCACTTGCAGATGGGCCGTTATTCAGCCGTTACAGGCTCACTAAGGGCGTTTCAGTGATTAAGGAAGACGGAGTATACCGCGAACTACGCGACCCGTCTACAGAGGAAATACAGGCTGCTCAAGCCTTCTACCTAGGTGGCATAACCTATGAGGTTAGCCCTGGTGAGAAAGCCGGTTTAGAGGCTGCAGGATACACGGTGATTACTGCATGAAGCATTGGGAATATCATCCAGTTCCTGAAGATGACTGCTTTGGATGTAAGGCTTTAGGACTACAAATTAATACTGGTGATGCCAAGGCTAGCAATGGTAGTGGCATGACTAACAAAGAGTGGGATGCGGAAATTGGTGCATATGCCAATGCTCGCAAGCAAGGCATCCAACCAGCAGGGACAAGTATGAAAGCAATCAGAGAAGCGCATCGTGCCTCTGAGGCTATGGGCAAGGCTTACGATGCAGACACAATGATAGATAGCAGAGTAATAAATAACAAATCCGCTTCAACACTAAACGAGTTAGGACAACTGTAATGTCAAAAATGGGTGAAAAGTATTCAAGCAAGAAAGCAAAGATGAAGCACGAAAAGGGCGAGAGCAAGACGGAACGTAAGATGGAATACGGCTCATCTTCTGCGGGACTCTTTGGTCCAAAGAAAAAGGCTGCTAAGAAAACTGCTAAGAAAAAGATGGGAAGCAAATAATGCCAAAAGTAGGAATGAAAAAATTCGCATACACAGCAAAAGGTATGGCAATGGCAAAAAAGGAAGCCAAGAAGACTGGCAAGAAGATGGTTGCTAAGCCTATGAAAAAGATGGGTAAGAAGAAGTAATGAAAAAGTCAACACAAACTCCTAAGCCAATCTCCAAGAAGATTGCCCCTAAGATGCCAGGTATGGGACCAACAGCAAAGGTTGCGGCTAAGGCTAAGCCTAAGGTTACACCAGCGCCTAAGTTTAATGATAAGCAAATCCAAGATATGCTTACTGGTAAAACACCTGTCTTGCTTAATGGAAAAAAGCCTAAAACCGCTCAAGAATTAAAAGAAGCCATTCGTATAAAGACTGGCAGATATCCAAATACTTCAAGATAGCGAGAACAGAAAACAATGAAAGACCCACGACTAAAGCGAGCAGGAGTGTCAGGTTTTAATAAACCTAAGCGCACACCTAGCCACCCAAAGAAGTCACACGTTGTTGTGGCTAAAGAAGGTAGCCAGGTTAAGACTATTCGCTTTGGTCAACAGGGAGTTACAGGCGATAGGCAACCAACTGCCCGCCAAAAATCTTTCAAAGCACGTCACGCAAAGAACATCGCTAAAGGCAAAATGTCTGCGGCATACTGGGCAGATAAGGTGAAATGGTGAAGAAGAAAGCATTTTGGGATACAAAGAATCCAAAGAAGAAATCTACTCCTTTGACACCAGCGCAGAAGTCCAAGGCTAAAGCCCGCGCTAAAGCAGCCGGAAGACCTTACCCAAATTTAATAGATAACGCAGCAGCGAAAAGAAAGGCTAAATAATGCCGAGCACATATGGAAACATTATTGATGAGGTTGCCTCCAACCTTGCTGGTTACACAATGCGTCAAGATAGGGCTACACATCTGACTGCAGACATAAATGCATCAGCCGTATCCCTGCCTCTTGCAGACGTATCTAATATAGGTAAAGGCGTGGTGGAAATTGATGAAGAACTATTATGGATTGATTCCTATGACCGTATTTCTTCAACCGCTGCTCTCCCACCTTATGGTCGTGGATATCAAGGCTCTACTGCTGCTACTCATACGACTGGCACGAAAGTAACTATTGCCCCTACTTTTCCCCGCACAACAATCAAGAAGGCTATCAATGACACTATTGACGCAGCCTTTCCCAATCTCTTTGGTGTAGCAACCCACACATTTGCTTTTAACTCAGCAAAGACAACTTATTCAATTCCTGCTGAGGCTGAATCAGTCTTGTATGTATCTTGGCAAGATGTTGGACCTTCAGGAGAATGGCTACCAGTTAAGTCTTGGAACCATGACCCTCTTGCTAACGCTGCAACATATGCTACAAATAATACTATCTCAGTATATGACCGTCAAATTATTCCTGGCAGAACTGTTCAAATTTATTACACTAAGAAGCCAGCAACTTTTTCGCAACTGGCTACACAGACATTAACTAATGCACAAGTATTTGAAACATTAACTGGACTTCCTTCATCTTGTAAAGATGTAATTGTCTATGGCGCTGCTTACCGCCTAGCCTCATTTATTGACCCAGGTCGTTTGAACTATCAATCTGCTGATGCAGACCAAGCCGATACCAAGATTCAATACGGTTCTGGTGCATCTACTGCTCGTTTCCTTCTCGCTCTATACCAGCAACGCCTTACCGAAGAAAGCAAAAAACTACGTGACCAATACCCATTCCGACCACATTACACGAGGTATTAATAAATGACTACTCGTCTTTACTCATCCATCTCCCAGGAAACTACACTTACAGCAGCGCTAAATAACAGTGCTACTACTATGGTAGTTGCTTCATCTTCGGCGCTGCTTCAAGGTATTACTATTGCTGCCGGTGAAACATTTACCGTAGTTATTGACCCAGATACAGCCCTTGAAGAAATTGTAGATGTTATATCTCCTAGTTCGACTGGTAGCCTAACACTAACCATTGCTCGTGACATTGACTCTTCTACTAAACTTGCTCACTCACCGGGAGCCAAGGTTCGTCACATGGCTATCAGCCGTGACTTCCGTGAAGCCAACTCACACATTGAGAATACAACAACTGCACACGGATTAACCCTTGCTAACGTAACTTTATCTACTGGCACAGGCAACGTATCAACTGCAATGCTTGCATCTAATGCTGTTACTACAGCGAAGATTACAGACGCTAACGTCACTACTGCTAAAATTGCAGATAGCGCAGTTACATCCGCTAAGATTGCCGACGGAACTATCGCTACTGGCGATATTGCCGATTCTGCTATTACTACAGGTAAGATTGCTAACGCAGCAGTAACAACTGCTAAGATTGAAGAATCTGCCGTTACTAACTCACGTATTGCAGGCGACGCAGTTACATCAGATAAGATTGCTGCAGATGCAGTAGGAACATCAGAAATTGCTTCACTTGCAATAACTACCGCAAAGATTGCTGATTCAGCGATTACCTCAGCCAAGATTGCTGATGGAACTATTGTGGCTGGTGACATCGCAGATGGCGCTGTTACTTCTGCCAAGATTCTAGACGGCACTATCGTTGCAGGAGACCTTGCAGATGGCGCAGTAACTTCAGCGAAAATCCTTGATGGCACTATTCTTAACGCAGATGTAAATGCATCTGCTGCTATTGCCAAGACTAAGTTAGACCTTGGTGGAACTATCACTTCTGCTGATTTGGTAGATGGAACTATTGTCAATGCTGACATTAACGCATCTGCCGCTATTGCTCTTAGCAAGTTAGCAACTGACCCACTAGCCCGTGCTAACCATACAGGAACACAGGCTGCATCAACTATCTCAGATTTTGACACACAGGTAAGAACTAATCGTCTTGACCAGATGGCTGCACCTACTGCTGGTGTTGCTCTTAATGCTCAGAAGATTACAGGTCTTGCAGACCCAACTAACGCACAAGATGCAGTAACTCTTAACTACATTACAACTCAAAAAGGTGTAGCAAATGGTTTGGCTGAACTTGATGGTTCAGGATTAGTTCCTACTCATCACCTTCCAGCCCTTGCTATTACCACTACACAGGTAGTTAACTCACAGGCTAATATGCTTGCACTTACTGCACAGATTGGTGACGTTGCAGTTCGCACAGATGTTAACAAATCATTTATCCTTACAGCAACTCCTGCCACAACACTAGGCAACTGGCAAGAGTTGCTAACTCCAACAGATGCAGTTCTTTCTGTTGATGGCAGCACAGGTGCAGTTAGTCTTTCAGGCACATATCTAAACAGAACTTCTGGTCAACTACTAGGAGCCTTAGATGCCAACAACTTTAAGATTACTGGTCTAGGCACACCTACTAGCAATGCAGATGCTGCTACTAAGGTCTATGTAGACACTGTTGCTGGCTCTGCTACGGCTGCTGCAGCCTCCGCTACTGCTGCTGAAGCAGCATACGATTCATTTGATGATAGATACCTTGGAGCCAAGGCTACTGCCCCTAGCGTAGACAATGATGGCAACGCTCTTATTGAAGGTGCTTTATATTGGAACTCAACATCTAATGCAATGCTTGCGTGGGATGGTTCTGAATGGACATCTATCTCATCTACCTCTGACATCTATCGCTATCGCTACACAGCAACAGGTGGAGAAACATCTAAGTCAGGCGCAGATGATAATGGATTAACCCTCTCCTACATAGTAGGCAAAGAGCAGGTATATCTCAATGGTGTTCTTTTGGCTCGCACTACAGATTATGTAGCGACTAACGGAACAAGCATCGCTTCTCTTGCTGCTTTGGCTGCTAACGATATTCTTGAGATTATTACCTTTACCGCTTTTGAATTAGCCAATGTTATTAGTCCTACATTGTTTGATGCTAAGGGTGACATACTTGTTGCTACTGGCGTAGACACTGCTGGCAAATTAACAGTAGGAACAAACAACTATGTTCTTACGGCAGATTCTTCAACTGCTACTGGTCTTAAATGGGCAGAAGTAGATTTACAATCATCAACAATTATGAGCATTATGGGAGCATACTAATGAGTAAAGCAAGAGATTTAGCAACACTGGCTGGTTCAGCCACAGTTCTAGCAACTGATTCAGAAGTAACTGCAGCAGTCGCTGCAGCCGATTCAACCCCGACAGCACTAATGACAATGGGAGCATAACCAATGGCAACAACATATAAAGTCCTGGGGCAAGTAGCCCCATCAGCAACAACAGCAACCACATTAGATACAGTTCCTAGTGCTACTCAATGCGTAGTATCTACTATTGTTGTATGTAATCGTGCTGCTACATCAGCAACATATCGCATTGCTGTTCGCCCTGCGGGTGCAACATTGGCTAACGAGCATTACATTGCTTACGATTCTACAGTGGCTGCCAATGATTCAACAATGCTTACTATTGGAATTACCCTTGGAGCAGCAGATGTTATTACTGTTTATGCTTCAACTGCTAACCTATCATTTTCTGCTTTCGGAAGCGAGATTTCCTAATGGCTGTATCAAAACTTAATCCTGTAGTTAGTGCACCAAGTTCTGGATATGCACCTAAAGATTTAACATTACAACAGACAATTACATCTGGCACTACTGTAACAATACCTGCTGGAACTTTATGGGTCTACGCTATTCTTATTGGTGGTGGTGGAGGAGGTATGACTTACAACTCTAGTCCTGGTGGAGGTGGAGCAGGTGGCGTAACTCAAGGTTGGGTTCGTGTTACTCCTGACGCATCAACTACTCCTATAACAATAGGTGCTGGTGGTTCTGCTACTAACGTAGGCGGAACAACATTTTTTGGTGGTTTATTTGCAGGTGGGGGCGGTAACGGTGCTGCTGGAACTGGCGGTAATGGTGTTGTAGGCGGCGCAGGAGGAGGTGGTGGCACTACTGGTGGTGCTGCTGGACTTTCGTATTATGGCGCACCCGCTATAATTACTGGTAACAGCGGTAATGGATATGCTGGTAATGGTGGCGGTAATGGTGGCGTTGGCGGTAGAGGAAACTCTGGCGGAGGCGGCGGTGGTTCTGGCAGTAGCACTGGCGGTAATGGTGGATTTGGTGTATTTGCTGGTGGCGGTGGCGGTGGAACTGGCGCTAACGCAGCAGGAGGAACTGGCGGAGCATCATCAACTTATTCTGGTGGCGCTGCTGGCACATACTCATCAGGTAACGGAACTGGTGGAGGTGGAGGCGCTGGTTACTTAGCCGCTGGTAGTGCTGCTGGAACTGGTTCTGGTGGACCTGGCGGCGCAGGAGGCGGTGGAGGCGGAGCCTCTGCTGGAAACTTTGCAAGCACTGCTGCTGGTGGCACTGGCTGTGTCCTTCTATATTACTAATTCTTAGGAGAATAAAATGACAGTTAAATACGAATATAAATCTGCTTGTTGTGAACACGAATATACAGAAATTCGTGCTGCAGACGAGCCATTGTTCTTTCCCATCTGTAATAAATGTAAAACTGGTAACTATGAATTAGTTACTGAAACAGTTATTGCTGATGAAGTAGAACGAGAAGTAGGACAAGAAATTCCTGCTGAATAATTAATAAACAACTCTAACAACGAAAGGTAGTAACTAATGGCTACAACAACTAAGGCGCTGGCTAGAACAGCAGCAGCAACATCAAGTGCAACACTATACACAGTTCCATCTTCAACTACAACAGTGGTAACTAACATTGCTGTATGTAACAATGCAACTTCGGCTGCAACATTTACTATATTGCTAGATGATATTGAACTGCATAAAGATACTGCAATTGCTGCAAACTCAACAGCATACATTGACTTAAAACAAGTATTAGCAACAACAAAAACTATTAAAGGCTTAGCGTCTGCAACAACTGTAGACTTTCATATTAGCGGAGTGGAGATAGCGTAATGGGTATTAATACATTTCCAACACCTACAGGTTTTGACCCTACCAAATTAACACTTCAACAAACAATTACATCTGGTTCATCAATAACCATTCCTTCTGGAATTAGCCAAGTATGGGCTGTTTTAGTTGGTGGCGGTGGTGGAGCAGGCGGCGGAGGTGGAGGCGGTTGGAACCAAACTGGCAGCGCTCCTACTTGGTGGGGTGTTGGCGGCGGCGGTGGCGGTGGGGGTGGTGC
>Ga0247723_1000920_pt1 | contig 18284 bp, 10 predicted proteins | sample MSEWelMarce5H_FC_FD_189079 | JGI IMG/M metagenome (GOLD analysis project Ga0247723, IMG submission 189079) | Subsurface sediment microbial communities from gas well in West Virginia, United States - MSEEL Well Study Marcellus 5H_FC | ecosystem: Environmental > Terrestrial > Deep subsurface >... | reverse complement strand
TATTACAGGCGATATTAGTCGTCAAACAAAATCGGAAATTTATAGAATGCTCCCATCTATTGCTGAGGGGGTTAACTCCCACAATAGAGAGAAAGGATTAAGGTAAAATTATGTATGGTATCTATGAAAATGGAGAGGTGATTGCAAAGTTTACAGCACCGCTGACTCTCAGAAGCAATCAGCCAGTCTTCGTTTCAGATACCCTATCACTAAAGCGATTCATTAGCCGTAGGAGTGCTCAACGTTGGGAAATCGACGCTGGCCTTGAGCCTCTTATGACTGATGCGCAAGACCTAATGGTTAATTTAGTGACTAAGGGTTATTCTGAAACAGTGACAGTAATTGTACCACAAAATCATGGAGTTGTAAAGGCAAGAACTGCTACTGGAGTAGCTACCGCAACAGGAGTTGCTGGTGCTAGTCAGGTTACAATATCTGGTTTAACTGGTCTTATTCCCAAGGGTACATTTGTAAGATTTTCAAATCATTCAAAAGTTTATATGACAACAACAAATGTAAGTTTTGTTACAAATGTTAGTAATACAATTAGTGTATTTCCTCCACTGACTTTAAGTGCAACAGGCACTATGACTTATGGAGATGATGTACAAATGCAATGTTTATATGATACTGATGTAGTATCTGGTATGGTTTATAGTGATGGTATCTTAATGGATACTGGTAAAGTAAGATTAGTGGAGAAATTATGATAGAGTTTAGTTCAACTGTAATTCAGATCTTATCTAATCCAACTATTGAAGGGTTCTACTTAGTAGACCTTCAGAGTGGATTGTATAGGACTACTTCCTTTTTTAGGAACATAACACTCAGCAATGGTATAACATATCAAAGTGATGGAAAACTAATTTCAGTAGATCCACCACAATTGTCTAGTGTAGTAGATCGAGAGATTTATAAAATTAGTTTTGCAGATCCTGACTTTACAAATGGCCCTGCCGCAGATGCAGGTCTTGTAGGCAAGACAGTTGAAGTTAGATTGGGATTCGTAAATCCAACAACTAAGTTACCAGAGTTAAATATTAATGATACAATTTTAGTTTATAGTGGTACAGTGGATGGTACAAGTTACAATATTAATACTGGTGAAATTGGTAATGCAATTTTAAATGTAACTTGTTCTAGCCCAATGGGAGATCTAGATTTTAGAAGACCACTCTACACTACAAAAGATTCAATGCGTAGTAGAGACCCTTCTGATACTTCTTGTGATCAGATATATGAAGGCTCGGGTCAATTACAACTTAAATGGGGGAAAGTATAATGGGAATAGAAGTTGCTATTTTTGGTTATCTAGTGTCATTGAGCACTATCATAACCGTTGCATCTATTGCTTATCAAATCTCTCAAGCAAGAAAGATGAAGAAAGCGGCAGCTGCGGCTGCAGAGGCTAGAAAAGGTTTTGAGATAGTTGTCGAAGGTGAGGCAGTTCATTTACCATTAGTATATGGAAGAGCAAAAGTTGGTGGTGTGCGTGTATACCATAACATTGCTAATAATTTTAATTATGTTGCACCTAACTCTGATAAAGCATTTGTAACAGAAGGTTTTAATGGTAACCTTACAGGTGAGAAAAATGAATACCTTTTCTTCCAGCAAGCCTTATGTCAAGGTCCAATTAATGCAGTATATGATGTTGCATTTGAAGAATCAAGATATCTAAATGATTCTGATATTAATAACTCAAACCTAGTAACCTACGACTCAGGTTATGCTGATGGAGAGAATTGGGTTTCTAATATTCAGACAAGAAATGATTTAAAGTCTGGTGTTAGAATTGATTTACACTATGGAGCAACACCAATTGCTGACAGTGTAATGACTGCTAATTTTAGCGAAAGACGAGACTCTAAATTTACAGTTAAGAAAGATGAGGTTGGTTTAGCTTATGCATCTGTTGTAATTAAGCTTAATAGAGATCAACCACAATTTAATGGTGTACCTTTAACACAATTCTTTATTGAAGGTCGCAAAGTAAAAACGATAGTACGTTCTGGTAGTGCGCCTAACTACACATACGCATTAAGTTCTACACGTACTTATTCTAACAATCCTGCATTATGTTTGCTAGATTATTTAACAGATAATGTTTCAGGTAAAGCATTACCAATTACAAAATTAGACTTAAAATCATTTTATGATGCCTCTATTATTTGTGATACAACAGTTCAAAGTAATGCATTGGTTGGTGGGAAGATCTGGCAAACTACTGATAATTCAAGATCAGTATCTACACGTACATTACCTTTGTATGAATGTAATATTATTGTTGATACCGAAAAACCTGTACGTGAAAACGTAGAGAGTATTTTATCTACAATGGGAGATGCCAGGCTAGTATGGTCTGGTGGTAAGTATAAACTTAATCTTCAGTACCCAGCTAACAACTCTGCAATTGTAGTAGCAACTACACTAACAGATGATGATTTAGTGCTTGATGATGATATACAAATTAATTGGCCTAGTTCAAGTGAGAGATTAAATCACTGCACAGTTAGATTCCATAATGAATCAGAAAACTTTAAAGAAGATACAGTATCATGGCCACCTAAGACTGCAGGTACTTCTTTACGAGGTGTAGGTGGTTTTAAATACCCAGTAAAAGGTAATTTTGAAACAAATACTGATGGTGGTAAATTATTAAATAGTTACGCTGTATGGTCAGGTAGTACAAGTTCTACAACTTTAAATTATAAATTTGTTGTAAAAGAAACTGGTAGTTACACACTACAATATACGGGTGATGATACAATTGCAATTACAATACGTAATGCTTCGAATAATGCACTTGTTCTTTCTACTGGAGTACAAGGTAATCTTGGAACGGTAAAGACAGCAGCTGTATCTTTAACTGCTGACACAATTTATTCTGTGCAAGTAGTTGGTGGAGATACAGGTGGAGAAAAGGGTGTTGCTGCTAAACTAAGTTTAAACAATTTTATTGTATGGACAACTAAGAGTGATGCATATACTGACTTCATAAGCACAACAACAACATCTGCTGTGTATGACTCTATGAAGACTGAAGACGGTGGTCTTGAATTCGAAACAGACTTGTTTGCAGAAGGCGTGACAGATTACTATCATGCATTAGCTAAAGCAGAAGAACTTGTAAGAACAAGTAGAACAGCTTTCGGTATTACATTTAAATATATTATTAAGAACAATTTCTTAGAGCCAGGCGACTTTATTAGACTGAATAGCAAAACTCTTAAACTAGGTGAATCAACACCTTTGTATTTACGAGTAAATCAAGTTAAAGTGTCTGAAGAATCTACATGTGAAGTTACAGCCACAAGGTTTGACTATACACAACTAGCTTGGAATGTAAAAGATGATGAATATTTAAAGCCAGCAAACATCTACAATTTTACAGTGGATCAACCACGTAATCTTGTATTTACAGCTGAATCAGTTAATATTTTAAGTTCAGTAGGTTCATTAGAATGGGATGATAGCTCATCTCCTGAGTTTGCTTCCTTTATTATTTACATGTACAAGCCAGGAAATGTTTTGTCTGATGGTACTATCCTCTGGACAGAGCTTGGACGATCTAGTGAGTCTCAATTTACATTACCTGCTTTGACTCTTACATCAGCAATGTTTGGTGTTCGTACTCTTACAAAACAAGGTAAACTTTCTGAGATAACAACTACAGGACTAATTACATTAACTCCTGCTGTTTCTTCTGTTTATCTAATGTCATTATCTAATGATTCTATTAGTTTGACATGCGATAAATTGGGTACCCCTAATGCTGGACAATTACCAAAAACAGTAACAATTACGGTTACAAAAGGTGATACTGTACTTACCACAGGGGTTACCTACGCAATCACAGCAACAGGTTGTACTGCAACAATAGCTAATAATGTTATTACAATAACTGCAGTAGCTTCACAATTTGCTAAAATAGTAGTAAGTGCAACTATTGGTACACTTGTATTGTATAAAGAAGTTAGTATATCTAAATCTAATGCGGGAGCACCTTCAATAACTGGATTATTGACAAATGAGTCAGCTACAGTTGCTGCGGATACTTCGGGAGTAGTTGCAAGCTTTGCTAATACAGGCGGTACATTTAAAGTATTTGATGGTATTACAGATAAAACAGGGGATGCTGCAGTTGTATACTCTGTAAATTCCTCAACAGGTTTAACTATTACTATTGCTGAAACAGGTATATATACAATCTCTGCAATGAGCGCTGATACTGGAACTGCTACTTTAAGGGCGGTTTACGGTGGTGTTACAATCGACAAGGTATATTCTCTTTCAAAAAGTAAGGCAGGATTAACAGGTAGCAAATCAGTAACTATCTCATTGTATCAGTGGTCTACTACTCAGCCTTCAGCTCCAAGTGGACAAAGTACATATACTTGGTCTACTGCATCTAATGCAACTTATACAGGTGCTAACGATTGGCAAGTTGCAGTACCTACTAATCCAGGTACTCCATTATTGAAGCTTTGGCTTGCAACTAAAACAATTAATGCTGCAGCTACTGCTACAGATACAACCGTAGATTGGACAACAGGTGTTGGAGTATCTGCTGCTAGTCAAAATGGTATTAATGGTTTAAATACAGCACAAGTAAAACTTTATAAAACAGCATTAACTATTCCTACTGGACCTTCAGGTACATCTGTTTATACTTGGTCTCCAACACCTCCTGCAGGTAATTTTAGTTACTCAGGTCCTAATGGTTGGGGTTTAACTCCTCCAGTATCTACTTCAGGATTAAACGGTCAAACGCTTTGGGTGGCTTTAGTTACTCTCTCGGACTCGTCTGCAAATCTAACCACGACAATTAACTGGACAACTGCGAGTATTATAGCAGAAAGTTATTATGCTATTAATGGTACTACTCCAGTAAAAGGCGTAGACTATTTTGATGGTATTAATGGCACCAGTGTTAAAGTTCAATATTCAAGTAACAACTCTGATTGGCATGATAGTCCACTTGCTGGAGATTTATACATTAGAACTGGAACTAAAGCAGATGGTGCTACAACTTATACTTATGCTGCTGGTGTTAAATTTGTTCCTGAAAAGGGTGTAGAGTATGATGATGGAGATCCAGGAATCTCTAGCTATATTCACATTAAGTATAGTAATGATGGAGGTAGTACTTTCACTGCTAATGGTGGTGAAACTGTAGGTGACTATATTGGTACTTTAACAAATAGTACTGTTGCAGACTCAACTACACCAAGTGACTACATATGGGCCAAGATTAAAGGAGATCCTGGTGCTCCATCTACAACTCCTGGACCACAAGGTGCTAGTGCAAGAGTAGCTTATGCTGTTGTTACAACCACGCCAAGTTCATCACCGAGTAGTGTTACAGTATCTGGAGATAATCTGCCTACAGCTGGCTCTTGGTTTCCTGGAATAACATGGACATCTACAGCGCCTGCTAGTTTAACTGCTGGACAATCCTTATATCAGGTAGATGGAATATATAATCCTGCTACAGGTGTAAATTCAACTACATGGCAAGGGATACCTTACCTTAGCTCTTTAAAGGTTGGTAGTTTGTCTGCTATTACAACTAATACAGGTAATTTAACAGTTACAGATACAATTAAAGTTGGTACTGGAGCAAGTACTACAAATGGTGTGTTAATTACTATAACTGGTGTTGAAATTTGGAATGATAGTAAATTAAGAGTTAAATTAGGATTATTATAAAATGGCTACATATGGTTTAAAGACGTATAAAGAGGATGGTACAACATTAGTACTACAAAACTCTAATAAAAGTGCAGTATATGGAAGAACTCTTTATTTAGATAATATTGGAACTGGAGCTACGAGAAGCATTCCAAATTATATCTATCCAAATTTACCAGAGGGTACTATGTATTTTGTAGACTTTCCTGAATATACAGGTAGGACTTTGAGACCTATTCAATTAGGTCCAGGTCCGCATGATTGGATAGTTGGAGTTGAAAATAGTATTCCTTATATTAGATGGAGTAGGCAGTTATATAGAATTTCAGATTATGGAATAACTAATCCTGATTTCAATTATAGTGTTAGTGTATTATATGTTTTTGTTAAGTGAGGTGATTTATGACATACGGCCTTAGGGTTTTTAATGATGATTCTGAGCTGCTTGTAGACAGTGAATTAGTTAACCCAACATTTGTACAAAAATTAGAGTTTAATCCTACACCTACCTTTGTAGAACCAGGACCTAGTTATGCTCAGGCACATCCAGGATATATACGTAGAGACTACTCCACTAATACTTTCTCAGTGCTTACTGGTGCCTCTTATATTATTATGTGGATGCTTCCAGACACACTACCTCCTGGTGAACCATTTAAAGATATATGGTATAATTTTTCTGACTCTACAATTAGTATTTCTAGGAATATCACTTGTTCTGTCTATGCAAATTCAGAAGGTTCTCCCATATCTTATACATTGCCTACTGCTTATATTTTTGCAGTTAATGCACAAGCTTTAAATGCAATGACATCCACAGGGCCAGCTTTAAGGATGTATAATGCATCTAATGTTAAAACATTTGATAGTAGTTTTGTTCAACTTGTACCTTATAGTATAACTGATAGTTTTGATATTCCTGGAAGTGAAACAACAACTAGCCTGTATTTACCAGTACCTACAAACCCAATATATTTATTACCTAAATCAGCTGTTTTATTTGCTGGTGATAATGGATTTGGTTATTCCTTTGAAAAAGTATTCGATACTAGCTACAGACGTAGAGGTCAATATATTGACACAAGAACTATATCTACTTCCTATGTAGACGGCCAACCACCAATTGGGACTATATTTGCATCATTCTTTGCAGGAAATGTAGGTGATTTAAGTGTTATTTCTGCAGATGCCGATTTTTATCAGTCCCCTGGAGGTGGCGGTGGAGGTGGAGCAAACCCTACTTATTCACTTAGCTCAGATTACTTGACTGTTAATGAGGGTACCATAATAACTATTACTTTGACTACTACACTAGTTAACGATAATACAAGTGTACCTTGGACTATTACGGGTATAAATACTGCTGACTTAGTTAGTGGTGGATTAACAGGTAATTTTATTGTGCAGTCTAATACTGCTAATGCTACTTTCATTATCAAAAATGATGTTACTACAGAAGGTACTGAGACTTTTAAATTAAGCTTAAATGGTCTTAACACCGAAGTTAATGTAGTAATTAATGATAATAGTTTAAGCCCAGGATACAGTTGGGCAACCCCATCTAGTATTAATGAAGGATCAACAGGTTCATTAATATTTAATTATAACAATGCTCCCTCAAAATCAATAACCTTTTCAGTTGTGCCTGGAACTAATGTAAATAGTTCTGATATTACACTTAATACGACTTCTTTTACTACTGCTAATAATAATAATGCTGGAACTGTTAGTGTAAGCTATTCTATTGCAGCAGATTCTTTTACAGAAGGCCCAGAGACATTTGTTTTAAGAGCTAATGTAGATGGACAAAATTATGATAGTGGAAGTGTTACAATAAATGATACTAGTACTAACCCTACTCCCATTTATTCTATTGTAGTAGTAGGTACTAATTGGCCTGAGAATTCAACCCAATCTACAACTATAAATATACAAAATGCTTTAGGTGCAACATTTACTTTTGTATCTGATAATTCTAATGTTACTTGTAACACTGCAAGCGTATACATAAATAGTAATAATTATACTACTGGATTATTCTGGACAGTAGGTCCTGTACCTGCTGATACAACCGTTAATTTAGCTATTAAAGTCCCTGGTACAGGTACTACTGGAGGATATAATGGTGCATTAGTTGCTACGACTAGCGTTGTAGTCAAAAATGTTTTGGCTGCTGGAACACCTATTGGCGGACCTTATTGCCAAAACTATGGAGTAGCTCCCTACACTCTTTCACAAGATTACGCTGATGGGATGGGTGGTATTTATACAGATAATACATATAACAGCCCTACTTGCGGCTATGTTGTTCCTACATATAGCTTATCAGCTACACAAACAAGTATTGATGAAGGCTCTAGTTTTACCGTTACGTTTACCACTAATCAAAGTGGAAGTTTTCCCTATACTATAACTGGTGTTACTGCAGTAGAAATTAGCAGTGTTTTAACAGGAAGCTTTTCTAATGGGGGTACAAGAACATTTACTCTTACTAATGATAATTTTACAGAAGGCACTGAATATTTTACTTTATCACTGGATAATGGACAGGCTTCTGTGGTAGTTGCTATTAATGACACCTCCAAAAATATTACAAGTATTAGTACATATGGTAGTACAACTGCTGAAATAAATACTGCTTTTTCAACTAGTTTTTTCCATAATACTGGGGGTACAGCACAACCTTCTCTCTGGAGTTATTCTGGATCTTTACCTCCTGGAACAACATTAACTAAGTCTACCAATCCTTATGGGGATTACTATTCTAGTTATATTTTAAGCGGTACACCTACTTCTGCAGGAACATATAATTTTGTTGTTTATGCTACAAATAGTTTTGGAGATAGTGCACAACTTTCTGTATCCTTTATAGTTACAGCACCTGCTGCTGGTACAACAAATGGCGGACAGTATTGTTCTGGTACTACACTGTATCAAAATTATAATGATGGTAGTGGTGGAGTTTATGCTCAAGTTGTAGAGTATAATAGTACAAGTTGTGGTTATGTAGCTCCTGCTTATACTCTTTATAATACTTGGTCAAGTCTAGCTAATGGTGCAGGACCTCAGTTTTATGTAAGATCAACTAATGCTAATGGAGTTACGCTAACACCTTCAAAATCTGGCGCTGGCGCAAGTCGAGTTACTATTAGCCCTTCAAGTTCAGTTATTTCTGGAAATGGTACAGTAGATACATACTTTACAGTTACTGCTTCGGTTCCAACTAGTACAGTTGCGGCTCAATCAGTTACTATAGCTGTTGCAGGATTATCATTTACTTTTGATGTTCAAGCTTATACTGTTTCAACACAACCTCTAGTTAGCTCTGTAACTTATGATACAGTACCTTTAGCTCCAGGAGAAACTAAGTTAGCTACAATTAGTTTTGATGGACCTATAACTGCGGGTTTATATGTACGTATTCAGGTAAATGCAGGGGTATATGGGATAGGAAACAATGTATTTGTTGCTGGTAGTCCAGAATTACCCATTGGTGCAAACCAAGGCTATTACTATAGTCCAGCAAATCCAGGTGATTTCCAAACTACAATGAGAATTAGTGCTAGAGCAGAAACAAGTGCAGGTGTTGTTAGACAAACATATGTAAATGGTCCTCTAGTAATTCTGGATGAGAGTGGACAGATCGAAAGATAACAATTTATTACATTTACCAGGGGACGCTAAAGAGAGATCCTAGGCTCCCCTAGGTATTATATTATGATAGAAATAGAAAAAGTAAAAACATCAGAAGAATTAAATGAATGCTTCAAATTATCAATAGATTATTTTTCTGAGTATGAGTCTGTAGAAGTCTCAATAGATGAAGATTTATGTAAAGCAAACTTATTTACATTAGCTAGAAGAGGTGACTTTTTTAGAGTAGTTAAAGATGACTCTAAAGTAGTAGGCTGGATTGCAGCTAAAGTTATTAGACCTTACCTCCATTCTAGACAAACAGCATTATATCAACTTTATTATCATTGTAGTTTATCAGGATATAAAGCAGCAAAAGCTTTAATCCTAGTTCATGAAGCAATGGTTGAAACAGCTAAAGAAAAAAATACAGATTTAGTCATAACGTCAAGTGATTTAGATAATAGTGATTCATTCAATAGAATCCTAATAAAACAAGGATGGATAAAAAGAAACAAAAGTTTAATTTATCCAATTAATTAACCTTAGCTCCATCTGAGGATCGAGAGAGGAAACAAAATGGCAAGAAGTAAAATTACGTCTGCATCAAAGGATTTGATATCTGATGACGGTGCAGTTCTAGTATCAATTATTAAGGGCGAACAGATTCACCTTAATTTAACACTCGCTTGGCTAACTAATATCTCTGACTATGAGATCTTTAGTAAAGTAGTCGAAGCTAACAACGATGGCACAGGTTCAATTCCTGAAACAGTACGCCCTGGTGGAGTAACTGTTAACATTCCACTATTGGATACATCGGATACAAATAACCAATTTATTATGGTCATCCCAGAGACATTGATCACAGGATGGTCAGTACAACCTACACCTAACAAACCTGTATATGGATTCATTGATATGGAAATCAGAGACACAGGTATAGGTTCACGTCAACAAGTGTGGAAACCATTTCGAGGTTTGGTCGAAGTAAGATACTCTCCAACGGAGGTTTAATATGGCAACCCTAGGTTTAACCACCCAAGAGAACATTATTAATGTACAGACAGTAGAATATATTCTTTCACTGTCTCGTACTGGCGGTCAAGGTGCACAAGGTTACAGTGCATACGAGATTGCTGTCCAAAACGGATACACAGGAACTGCACAACAGTTCTCTGATGAGCTAACAAGCATCACATTGAAGAGAGATCAAGCTGCTGCTAGTGCTACTGCTGCGGCTAATTCAGCCACTGCTTCAAGTGTTAGTGCAGGTGCTTCCTCAGCAAGCGCTAATGCTGCCTCTGCAAGTGCTACTACAGCAACTAATCAAGCTACTGCTTCAGCTACTTCAGCTACTAATTCTGCGGCAAGTGCTGCTCAATCTAGTACCTATGCTGATAACGCTGAAGATAGTGCAACAGACGCTCAATTGTCTGCCGCTAATGCTAGCGATAGTGAAGTTGCTGCTGCTGGTTACGAAGCCAGTGCTTTAGCATCTAAAAATTCAGCTCAAGCCTCTGCTACAACGGCTACAAATCAAGCTAACATAGCTACTACTCAGGCTACCTCTGCAACTAATTCTGCAAGTGCTGCTGCTACTAGTGCTACAAATGCCGCTAATAGTGCCTTTGATGCTGATGCTTCTGAGGCTGCTGCTTTGGCAAGCGCCACTACAGCCACAGCTCAAGCGGTTATCTCAACTGCTCAAGCAGGTATCTCTACAACTAAGGCTTCTGAGTCTTCTGCAAATGCAGCTTCAGCAGCATCTAGTGCTACTACTGCTACAACACAGGCTGGTATTTCAACTACTAAAGCTAATGAAGCAAGCGCCTCAGCAACTACTGCAACTAATCAAGCAACTATTTCAACTACACAAGCTGGAATTGCTACTACTCAGGCAGGAATTGCTACAACACAAGCTGGTATTTCAACTGCTCAAGCAACCATAGCCACAACTAAAGCCGCTGAGGCCGCTCAAAGTGCCGCTGATGCTGCTGCAGCTAAAGCTGGTGCGGATGCTAGCTTGGCTTCTTTCAGAAGTACATACCTTGGTGAACTGAATGCCGATCCTACATTGGACGGTAACGGTGACCCAGTAATGATTGGTGCTGAATACTTTAACACAGTAGCAAACAAACTAAAAGTTTATACATCTACTGGTTGGCAGTTCTATGATGCAACAGCACAAACAGCTTCCCAGAATGCTGCATTGAGTGCTTCTCAAGCGGCTTCTAGTGCTGCTACTTCACAGAGCTATGCTAGTACAGCAATTACTAAGGCTAGTGAGGCTGATACTTCTGCTCAAAGTGCTGCTGCTAGTGCTGCATCTGCTTTGTCTAGTAAGAATGCTTCAGCTACCTCTGAGTTAAATGCAAGTGCATCTGAAACTTATGCTTTGAATTACAAGAATGCTGCTCAAGCTAGCGCAGACAGTGCTTCTGGCAGTGCTTCAACAGCAACAACTAAAGCTTCAGAGGCAAGTACATCTGCTACAAATGCAGCCGCAAGTGCTACATCCGCAGATACATCTGAGGCTAATGCTTTAGCTTCTGCTAACTCAGCCTCTAGTTCAGCAACAAGCGCAACTAACTCAGCTACTGCTGCAGCTGGTAGTGCAACAACTGCTACTAATGCGTCTAATGCCGCTGATGGCTCTGCTACAGCCGCTTATAACTCAGCAGTCTCTGCAGGTGTCTCAGCTACTAATGCTGCTAACTCAGCTTCTGCGGCATCCTCTAGCGCAACAGCGTCAACTACCTCTGCGACTAACTCTGCTAACTCAGCAACTGCATCTGCTACTTCAGCCACTAATGCGGCTACCAGTGCTAGTGCTGCAAGCAATTCAGCAACTGCAGCTGCTACCTCAGCAAGTAATGCAAGTACAAGTGCTACTGCATCTGCTACATCTGCAGCTAACTCGCTGACTTCAGCTAACAACTCAGCTACTAGTGCATCTAATGCAGCTACTAGTGAAAGTAATGCAGCAGCAAGTGCAGCCGCAGCCGCAGCATCTTATGACTCATTTGATGATCGTTATTTAGGTTCTAAGGCATCTAATCCAAACTTGGATAATGATGGTAATAACTTGATCCCAGGAGCACTGTATTTTAATTCAACTGACAGTATCATGAAAGTGTATACTGGCTCTGCTTGGGTAAATGCTTCAGGCATAGCATTAGGTGGTTCAACTGGTCAAGTTCTTGCTAAAGCAAGCAACAGTAATTATGACACAGAGTGGATCAGCCTTACTGGTGGTTTAATCTATAATGGTTCATGGAATGCTAATAGTAATGAACCTGCTCTATCTTCAGGCGTAGGAACACAAGGCTCCTACTATGTAGTCTCTGTTTCAGGTATTACTAACCTTGATGGCGTAATTGATTGGGTTGTTGGTGACTGGGCTATTTTTAATGGCACTATCTGGCAAAAGATTGATCAAACAAACTTAGTTACTTCTGTAGCTGGCCGTATAGGTGCTATTAGTCTTAGCTATTCTGATATCTCTGGATTGAATACTGCAGCTACCATGCCAGCAAGTAACTTTGCTACTGCAGCACAGGGTACTGCCGCTGATACAGCTTATGCTGATCGTTACAAGTGGGATGGTGGCTCTTCAGGTTTAACAGCTAGCACAGGTCGTACTTCTTTGGGTCTTGGTAGCATTGCTACTCAAGATGCAAACAGTGTGGCTATTACTGGCGGTACTATTTCTGGTTTGTCTACTGCTTTGCCTATTGATTCTGGTGGTACTGGTCAAACAACAGCTACTGCAGCATTTAATGCGTTAGCTCCATCACAGACAAACAACGCTAACAAGTTCTTGAAGTCAGATGGTACAAATACTACCTGGACTCCAGTTAGTGAAGTTCCTCCTCAGACTAATCAAGCAGGTAAGTTTCTTAAGACAGATGGTACAACAGCAACATGGGCTGAAGTTGCCGCTCCTACTCAGACTTATACTCGTACAGCCTTTACTGCTACTGCAGGTCAAACTGTATTTAGTGTAGCTTATGGCACTGGACTGATTCAAGTATTCTTGAACGGTGTTATGCTTAACTCTGCTGACTATACAGCAACCAATGGTACTAGCTTTACATTGGCTTCTCCAACTGCTGTTAATGATTTAGTTGAAGCGGTTGTATTTAACACATACGCTATTGGTCAACTTCCAGCTGAGGGTATTGTTGGTACTGTACCTATTACTGCAGGTGGTACTGGTCAAACAACAGCAAATGCTGCCTTGAATGCTTTATTGCCAAGTCAGGGTACACATGCTAACAAGTATTTGCAGACTGATGGTACAAATACATCTTGGGATGCTATTAGTATCTCTACAGCAGACATTACAGGTACTCTTCCAATTGCTAATGGTGGTACTGGTGCAACAACAGCTACAGATGCAAGAAATAATCTAGGATTAGGTACAGCTGCTACTACTAATAGTACAGCTTATGCTACTGCTGCTCAAGGTACTAATGCAGACACCGCTTATGCTGATCGCCTTAAATGGGATGGCGGAAGTACTGGACTAACAGCTTCTACTGCTAGAACTTCTCTTGAATTAGGTAACGTAGAAAATAAATCTTCTTCTACTATTAGAAGTGAAATAACAAGTAGTAACGTAACAACTGCCCTTGGTTATACCCCTTATAATAGCACTAACCCTAGTGGTTACACTACAAATGTAGGTACTGTTACCTCTGTAGGTGGTACAGGTACTGTTAGTGGTTTAAGTCTCTCAGGTACTGTAAGCACTACAGGTAATTTAACTTTAGGTGGTACTTTGAATTTGTCCGCTCCTCCTGCCATTGGAGGAACAACACCTAATACAGGTAATTTTACAATACTTACTGAAAATAATATTCCAGTAGTGGTTCAATCTGATATTGGTACATTACCTAACCAGATCCCTTTAAACGGAACTCTTGGTTCAATGGCCTTCCAAGATAAAGAAAATATTAACTTTACTGGTGGTACAGGTGCATTAAGCAGTTTAGATATTGCAGCCATTAATGCTCAAATGGATGTTTCAGCTCTAGACGTGTTCGTATATGATACAAGTAAAGATTCTGATGGCGGAGCTTGGCGTAAGCGTTGCCAACATACAAGTTGGTATAACGAGACACTAAATACGGCTACTAGAGGTTCTCGTCGTGAGTTCCCTTCAGTTGCAGTGATTGTTGCTACTGCAGATACTTTATATATCCTTGATGGTGACGATCCTACTTTACCAATGTGGATGGTCTTTTTACCAAATGGTATTTTAGACTGGCCAACTGGTACACATTATAAAATGGCAGTTTCTGCACTAAACGGGGGAATTGTTGTAGTAACTGAAGATGGTGGTGAATGGTTTAGGTTTATTGATGATAACACTTACATTCTTTATGCAAGCCAAACATATAATGTATATTCTGATCGTAGAATAGTAAATAGAAACAGCGCTGCAGCATATACTTCAACTGGAGGAGCAGTTAATACTTATTCGTTAGTACATTGGGACATGAATGATGTTGCAATGACAGTTCTACCTAATGCACCTATTGATCCTACTAACAAACTCCCAGTACCTACTATTGCTGTTGCTACTAGAATTGGAGTTAGTATTATTACTGATTCAGGCGTAATTTTTAACCTTACACCCCAATCCGAACCAGCATATGCATCAGTAAAAACATTTTATTCTGTAACTTTCACAAAGGACTACGGTATTTTCTTAACTGATAGGCAAACGGACTATGGTTATAGTAATGGTATTTATTTACCTTATTATAAATATAATCAGTCTTTATCGGATACTTATTCAAAACTTCCAGGGTCATTTTCTTATGAATGGGATGGATTAGTTTGTAATAATCTTAATGGAACTACACATGTTGGATATTGGAACGTGGCAGATAATTCCAGGCACCTTACAGATACTTGTACTACAGCTTCGGATATCGTAATTGGAAGTACCAAGGATTTAACATTTATAGAACCATTTGGAAAAGGGTTAGTTGCAACTATCAAATCTAATTATAATACTGGATGGATGCCTGGACTAGTTAAAGGTGCTTGGTTAAGTGATACTACTCAAGAAACTATTGTTTCTACCAATTTAATTTCTAATGGTACATTTGATTCCAATGTATCAGGATGGACAGCAGTTGGATCAGGAGCTTCTATTAGTTGGAACTCCTCTGGATACATAAATATTGTTACTGGAACAGAGCAATGGGCTGGAGCATACACAACAGTACAAGTTATTGCTGGAAAAACGTATGTAATTAGCGGAACTATTGTTAACAATGGTGGTGGTTGGGCAGGTATTTCAGGTAGTTATGAAGGGGCTAATAGTGGTGTCAAGGTATTTAATGGAGCATATCCAGCTGCACAAACATGGACTTTATATCATAAAGCAACACAAACAGGTACGTTATATATTACTGTAGATCATAGTAATACTACATCTAATATTACGATTGTAGCTGACAATATTAGTGTTAGGCTTGCAGACCCAGACAGATCATATACCAATCAACCATTAGAGGCAATTGGTAAAATTACTAAAACTCCAGTTGCTACTGGGGCAGAGTTAATGGCATACAGTGGTTGGGGTAATAACACAGACTTAAACACTTTTTACCAACCAATTGGTGGAAGTGCAAGTGTTGGCACTGCAGATATTGCTTTTATATTATGGTTTAAAAATTCATCTGCTTCTGGAAACTATGAACAGCTAATGCAATATGGTGGAAATAGTTCTAGTAATATATTTAGAATTTATATAACACCAACTAGAGATGGACTTTTATTACAGTCCACTAACAGTAGTTTCTCAGGTAACTATGATTCTTGGCAGATATCAGCACCAATCACAGGGAACTGGCAAATGTTTGTTGCTACAAAATCTGGTAATTCTTTAAAATATTACCTTGATGGAAGACATATAGGTTCTTATACTCTATCATATTTTTCATCATTCTCGGGTTCACCTCTTTATATAGGTGGAGTACCTGGAAATAATTCACCAACATATTTAACAACAGCATTTAGTTTGTATCGAATAACAGGAACCATACCATCACAAGATCAAATCATTAAGATGTATAATGATGAAAAAGTCTTATTCCAAGAAAATGCTAAAGCTACCTTATATGGTACATCTGATGCAGTAACAGCACTTGCTTATGATGAAGACACACAATTATTACACGTAGGTACTAGCTCTGGAAGATCTGTTTTCGATGGATTACGTCGTGTAGACAATACAACAACAGCTGTTGCAACAGCAATTAGTGCAGCCGATGGGCTTGTAGTGGAGAATTAATATGACAGTAACTGTAACAAAACCACAGGCGACTCTTCGTGAGTTGCTTGCTGGTCTTAAAAAGAAAACAGGCTTGTTTGGTGAGCAAGTTATGAGGACTGAAACTGCCGCAGATTTTTATTCAATAATTGGTAACAACAGGAATTGGCTTATTAATGGAAATACTGAAATAAGTCAACGAGGTGATTTTAGCTCTGCTTCAGATTGGCCTAACAATACTTATGGTCCTGATAGATGGAAATGCGATAGAAATATTAATTGTAGCCTACAACATGTAGTAGTGAATGCTGCTCCACTAACACCAAACAGTACCAGTACTAAAGCAATTAAGCTAACTGCTACTAATTCTGGAAGCGCCTATATGGGTGCCGCACAGTATGTAGAACATTACGCTAATTTAGCTGGTAAATTTATTACTCTTTCTGCGTGGGTTAGATCAAACACACCTGAGGTTAGACTTACTTGGTATGATGCTGGTGCTTATTTTGTATCAAGTCCACATTCTGGGAACGGTACATGGGAAAGATTAAGTGTTACGGGATTAGTTAGTACTAATGCCTCACAGGGTAGATTTGCTATTTATGCTTGTAATTCTACTATTAGTAATACTGCCATTGTTAGTGGTCAGTATTTCGAATTTACTGATGCACAGTTAGAAGTAGGTAAAGTACTTACACCATTTGAACGTCGACCTTATGGCACTGAGTTAATGTTGTGTCAAAGGTATTACGAAGAATATATTTTCCCAGGTACAAATGGATATAATGATATAGTCTTCCAAGCAACTGCAGGAAATTTTTGTCGTGGTTCTATACCATATAAGGTTACTAAACGTGCTGCGCCTAGCATAGGTTTAGTAGGTACTCTAGTTGCATACAATTCAACTGATAATGTAGCTACACCAGTGTCGTTAAATTTAACTCTAGGAAGTACTACAAATGCATCAATACGTCTTTTATTAGATTCTTCTAATTTAGTAGCAGGAAATGCAAGCTGCCTTGCTGCATATCCTAGTGCGGCTAAGTTTACATTTAATTCGGAGATATAATTATGTATATTGAAATAAAAGACAATAGAACAAACGTATTGGCTTGTATTAAAAGAATTATTGATAATACATTCATTCCTATAGATGAAAATAACACCGACTATCAAATCTACCTAAAGTGGCTTTCAGAAGGCAATACACCTGAACCTGCAGAGGAGCAAACATGAGTGTAAAACAAAATTTTCCAACAATTAGACCAACACTCAATTTGGACTTTGCAGGATCTCAGGTGGTAGATTCAAGGATTACATTCACTCGAGCATCAGCGGCAACTGTCACTAATGCTCAGGGTGTCTTAAAAACAATACGAGATAATAAACCACGTATTGATTTTGATCCAAACACAGGTGAATGTAAAGGGCTACTAATTGAAGGACAAAGAGTTAATTTATATAATAGATCTAACTATCCACAGTTATGGGATACTATAAATGCATCTTTTGTTCCTAATGCTGATATTGCACCTGATGGTACGATGTCAGCTACATTGATACGTGCAACTACTTCTGATCCTTTTTTCTATCAAACAGTTTCCTCTTTACCTGGTAATGTAGTTGTCTCTATTTGGGTAAAAGCTTCAGGTACTGCTGTAGG
>Ga0247723_1000918_pt1 | contig 18377 bp, 19 predicted proteins | sample MSEWelMarce5H_FC_FD_189079 | JGI IMG/M metagenome (GOLD analysis project Ga0247723, IMG submission 189079) | Subsurface sediment microbial communities from gas well in West Virginia, United States - MSEEL Well Study Marcellus 5H_FC | ecosystem: Environmental > Terrestrial > Deep subsurface >... | reverse complement strand
ACGTTTGATCGCGCCAGCACAACGAGTTATGAAGTTGGATTGCCATTTACCGTGTCTATCAAGACATTGCCGGTAGAGCCAAGATTGGCCGCTGGTGTGCGTACTGGCTTTGTCAAGCGCATCATTGAGGTTAATGCCTTGCTGTATGAGACTCAGCATTTGAAAATCAATGGCAATCTAGTGCCTATCAGGACGCTAGACACTGTTGACATTCTTGATAATGCTATGCCATCGTTTACTGGTACTAAGAAAGTTGGTGGTATTTTGGGATATGACCAAGATGCACAAATTACAATTGGCCAAGACTTGCCGTTAAAGATGACGTTGCTTGGTCTTGAATACAAACTTTCTATATACGGAGGCACATAATGGCAGAGTATGTAATGATTGCGGCCGCTGTCGCATCCACTACCAGTACGCTATTGTCTGCTCAACAGCAGGCTATCGGTATGCGAATCCAAGCACAGCAGGCTGAATTGCAAGGTCGCCAAGGTGCGCTGAATTACAACAGACAAGCAGTAGCTATCCTTGATAGACAAGAACAAATCCGTGGTGCTATACGCGCTCGTGCGGCCGCTGGTGGTGTAAACCCTGATACCGGCAGTCCAATGACATTGCAAGAGATTAGTGCTGAAAAGGCTGGAGTTGAGTTTGGCATGTCTAAAGAAAATGCTGAATTGGCTATCTATGGTGGTTTAACGCAATCACAAAATCTGCAATCTGGTGCTAATGCGGCTGAAGCTCTTGGAACTATCAATGCTCTTGCTACTGCTGGTACTGGGTATTACAGATCGCAGAGAGTTGCAACCCCTACTAAAGCTGATTGGTGGAGTTAAATGGCTGATTTACCACGCTATCAAAACATAGGCGTTCAATACGCTGACATGCCGCGCATCAACCCTGTTGCACAGCAAGTGCAGGCACAAGGCTTGTCGCAGTTAAGTCAGAATCTAGATCGCATGTTTGCGTATGCAGAAGAGTCTGCTACTACTGAGGCTAAGAAGCAGGCTATCAAATATGCTGTGGAGAATCCTCCAACAAATGCTCAGTTGAATGCGGCTATATCTAATCCAGAAGCACTAAAGGTCAAGGGTGCTGGCTCTGTATTTCAAGAAACATATCAGAATGTTGTTGCCCAACGTCTATCTTCTGAGTTGCTGTTAAAGGCAGATGCAGAGGCTGACACCATTGAGCGTAACTTTCAAACTGGACAGATTACAAAGTTGCAGGCACAGCAACGTCTAGCAGACTTAATGGATGGCCAGTCTGCCGCAATGATTGCTGTCAGTCCTGAGTATTCTGTAAAGCATCGTGCTTCTTTGGCCAGCGTTGCCAGCACATCATATAAAAAGATTTCAGAGTTAGAGTTAAAGACTTTCCTTGGTCAAAAGAAGGCTGAGTACACATACATGTTGCCTACGTTGGGTAAGCAACTAGAAGACATCATGAAGTATCAGATTGACTCTATCGATCCTGAGACTGGAAAGCCAATTGACATTTCAAAGATGCTTAATAGCAAACTGCAAAAGTATGCAGATTCTGTTGGTGTTTTGGGTGGAAGCAATGAGATTTGGGAAAAGGCAATGGTTATTGCTGAGTCAGCAAAAAAGAATGTAATTTCTGACTATGCGACTTCCAAGGATTTTGGTGCTAACCGTGTTGACAAACTCAATAAGATTCTTGCTGGTGACTTTGGCAAGATGCAACCTATCTGGGACAGCATGGGTGGTGATCAGCAAAAGCTGACTAGACAATCCATCATTGAGCAATTTAACTTCCAAAAGAATGCAAGAGATTCATTCTTGGCCGCAGAGCAATTTGATGCTAATAACATTTTGCGCCAGATGTACATGTCTAGCAATCCAAGCCAGTACTTTAAGCAATTGCAGTCATTGACTGTTGATCCAGCTACATTGAAGTCTGCACGTGAGTGGCTTGATAACCACAACACGCAAGGCGCAAAGCAGGATGATTTGCAGGAATTGGCAAAGATTACACGCAATATATCTGCTGGTACTGGCACTGTTGAAGATGTGATTGAAGCAAAGAAAAAAGGTTTGCTCAAGAACGATACTGCCAAAACATTGGTGATCAACATTGCTAACCCAAGCGATGATGTAACTTGGGGTGTCAAGCAAATTGAACTGGCTTTAAATATCCAGAACTCTATGTTGCCACCTGAGATTCCTACTAAGGAAGGCAAAGCAATTGCAATCAATACCAAGAATACTGGTGAACTTGAGTTGCGTAAGTTTGCATCTACACCTGACAAAGATGGGGTTTACCCTAACTCTAAGCAAATCAGGGATAAAGCCTCTGAGATCAGAGATAGCGCTAAAGGTCTTATCAAACCATATTTGCTTGATGCCAGTGCAAAAGCGGCTGACGGTGTACGTTTGCAATTGAAAGAATTGAATGGCGTTAACTTGGATGACGATGCGGCATTTAATGCGGCAATTGCTCAAGCAGTTAAGAACAAGGTCAATGAAGGCAGTATCAGTGCGGCTAAGATTGCTAGACAAAACTATCTAAAAGCCAAGAAGCAAGCAGAGGAATAAGTATGAAACAACCTACTCTGTCAGACCTATATCACGCAGACTTTTACATGTCTACGCAAGGTGTTGCAAGCGCCTTGCTAGAAGGTGCTGATGCGACTGACAAGCGCTATGAATTTAATGATCATGGTGATGGCCAAGAATCTGTCTTCTATGAATCAGAGGCTGGCCTGCGGTATTTCCTTGGTACACGCGATGCTCCAATGCCAGAAGTACAAGTAGCCGCTGGTCCATCTCCTGTAACGTCTGATGCTGGCGCGGCATTTGGTATGTATCCACCAGCCATTGTTAAACGTCAACCCAATACTGGCCTTGAGCCAAGTATGAATCCGTTTGCTAGAGTGATATCAAAAGGCGCTAACTGGTTGGCAGATCAGGTAGACAAGGGTGCTACTTTGTACGACACCATGCAATTGATCATTCCGGGCGGGTTTGATCCTAATACCAAAATCACTGTACCTACTGATTTCAAACCTACTGCAAAACAAATCAACCCTGCTACTGGTGAACAGAAGCCTGCTACGCTTAATTTAAACCCTGTAGAAGTCACTATTGGAGACTTGTTGAAGTCTACCCCTGTGTCTGAAGTTATTGGCTTGCGTGGCGTTGCCAGAATTGCTGAGTCACTTGGCACTGGTAACTTGCCAGATATGTGGGATGTGTTGGATGCGGCTGGTTTAATGCCTGCTGGAACTGGTACGGCTGGTGTTATAGAAGCCGCTGTTGGCACTGCAAAAAAGGCCGGTAAAGCATTAGCTCCTAAAGTTGGTGAAATGGCCATAAATAGTATGGAAAAACTTGGCACTCCAGTTCAGATGAATATTGTGCCACCTAGTCCATCAACTGCTGGAAAACCAACTAAAGCAATGGCTCCTGCATCTGATCTTGGTTTTTATTCTGCTGTTGAAAAATCAGCGCTTAACTTACAACGTAATTCTGGTACTGGACAAGCATTTTTAAATGATATTCTTAAAGGCGAAAATGTTAAAGCAGATGAAATCAAATGGATGGGATTGGATGATTTCTTAAAAGGTAAAAAGAATGTAACTAAACAAGAGATACAAGACTTTGTACAAAGCAATCGTGTTGATGTACAAGAAGTAACTCTTGGCGCTCCAACAGAATCTCCAGCAATTGCAACAAAGCGTGAACGATTCCAAGAGCTTATGGACAAAATGGAAAAAGAAGATGGGCTTCTTCCTGAAGATATGGCAGAGGCAGATAAATTACAACAAGAATTGTCTGCATATCCAAACCCTTGGTTATCTAATAAAGAAGCAAAATATGAAAAATATCAATTGCCGGGTGGTGATAACTACAGAGAATTATTGTTAAAACTTCCACCAACAGAAAATGTTGTAGAGCAATGGATGGTTTATAGACCGAATGGTGCATCTATTGGTGGATATGCCTCTGAAGAGTATGCCAAAAAAGCCGCTAAAGAAGTTGGTGGAACTTATAAACAAGGTAAATCATTAACTGGGGAAACTGGTTATAGATCAAGTCATTGGAATGATTTAAACGTATTGGCTCATTTGCGTGTAAATGATCGTGTTGATGCTGACGGTAAAAAGATGTTGTTGATTGAGGAAGTTCAATCAGATTGGCATCAAGCTGGTCGTGAGAAGGGATATAAAGGAAGCCCTACAAAAGAAGCAATACAAGCTGGAACAGAGCAAGCAAAGAATATGGGTTACAAGCAAAGTGAAATTGATAACATGAGTTCAGAACAGCTTGCCCACTTTACTGGCGCATATTCAAATGCAGTACCAGACGCGCCATTTAAAGATACTTGGTATCAATTGGCACTTAAGCGAGCATTGAAATATGCTTCTGACAATGGCTACGAGCGTGTTGGTTTGACCACTGGTAAACAACAAGCAGAACGTTACGATTTGAGCAAACAAGTTGATAACATTAGTTACGAGCCAACAGATAAAGGCTTTTATATCAACATCATTTCAAAAGATGGTGAAAACGTACTTAATGGAGACTATTCTGTAAAAGATTTAGAAGGTGTTGTTGGTAAGGAAATTACTCAAAAAATGGTTTCTAAAGAAGGTAAGAATGAATTTGATCCTAAAGTTGAACCAGATTTGACAGAAGTAAGACGCTTAGAAGGTGTTGATCTTAAAGTTGGTGGCGAGGGAATGAAAAAATACTATGATGATGTATATCCAAAGTTCTTAGAAAAATACGGTAAAAAGTGGAATGCAAGCGTTGGTGAGACTCGTATTAAGACAGGCCGTGGAGTGCAAGGTGGTGAGCCAGTTCGCTATATAGATATCACGCCAGAGATGCGTAAATCTGTACAAAAAGGCCAACCATTGTCTGCAATTAGTAGCGAAAATACGCTTGCATAAAGGTATAAAAATATGAACGTTAATGTACAATTATTAAGTGGAGGTGCTAAATAATGGCTATCGCCCCATTAGAAGATCGCTTAACGTCAATGATGTCTGATGCAGGCGCACCTGCCCCTACTGCTACTGAGTCAGCAGTACAAGATGCTGAGTCTGATCAAATTATTCCACCAGAAGGTGTACAAGTTGCTGGCTTAGAAGACGTTGTTCGCATCATTAAGCAAGGCACAAAAAGCAAAGATGTGCTTAAAAAAGTAGCAAATGACAATGCTAATGCTATTGAGATGCTTAAAGAAGAAGCAACAATGGCGGCTGAAGCTAAGAAAAAAGCAACAACTGCTGAGAAATATAGAGCAACTAGAGAAGCTAACAAGGCGGCCAAGCAAGAAGTTGCGCCTGTTATGCCTGAATCAGCGACTACAACAGCAGTGCTTGAAGGCCAGACTGATGTACTCAAGTTAGAGCCAATGGTTGTTGACAATGTTCCACAGCCAACAGAGCGTCCTGACTTAATTCCTACTGTGGATGCGGCCAAGATTAAGGCGTACTTTACTGGTGAAGCGCCAGATGAAATACCGCTAGACATTAGTTTCCAGAACATGAAGTCACCAGAAGATATTGACTTTGTGATCCGTAAGACTGAAGAAGTATTTGCAAGCGAGTTCTCTGCCGCCAAGCGCGGTGTCATCAGCGATGATGAATTAAACGACTTGGCCACACAGATGAACATGGAAACCGATTTGCTTAAACGGCAAGTTGGAACTGTGTTTAATGCTGAACAACTACAGGCATCTAAGATCGTTATTAAATCTTCTGCAATGAAGATTGAGAACATGCGCCAGCAAATTAAAGCACTTGCTGAAGCAGGCCAAAATGATGATGCCTTACTGGTTGACTTTACTAATCAGTTAAGTGTTCATGCCGCGATGCAAATGAACTTTAAAGCGTCTAAGTCTGAAGCGGCTCGTGCTTTACGTGCGTCCCGTGTCTACAAAGATGATACTGGTGCTATTGATGCAGAACGCTTGACATCGATGATCTCTGAACTTGGCGGTGCTAACAACGTCAAGAACATGGTCAACATGATGGACTTGCTTGATGATGCTCAGAAAGCCAAGTTTATCCAAGAGGGCGGTAGCAAGATGCAAGTCCTTGGTGGTGTATGGAAAGAAGTATGGATGTCTGCCATCATGTCTTCGCCTGCCACATTCACTAGGATGTTCTTTGGTTCTGCAATGCAAACCTTGATGCGTCCTGTAGACACTGCATTTGCGTCAACTATTGGCCGTGCTGGTGACTTTGCTTGGACAAAAGCGCGTGGTGAGATTACTGAAGACTTTGTGTCAACAGCAGAATCTGCCATTGAAATTGCAAACTTCTTTACTGGAAGTATTGATGCACTAAGAGCCGCATCTAAAGCATTCAAGAATGATGCTCCTGTCTATGGCGTTGGTAGAAATGTAGACACACAGCCAGACCCTGCAATCACTGCCAAACTATTTAAAGACCCAGACAGCCCAATTGCCCACATGACAGACTTTGCTGGTAAAGCTATCCGTCTGCCTTTCCGTGGTGCGCTGTTTGTTGACGAAGGTACAAAGGCTCTTGTAGCCAACATGGAACTGCGTCGAATTGCTGGACGTGATGCCGCAATCAATATTAAGAATGGCATGAACGCAGATGATGCCATGATGTTGATGGCTGATGAAATCTCTAATCCAAGTGTTGACACACTAGAGCGACTTGACATTGCTGTAAAAGACGCATCATTGCAGTCAGACATGGGTGGCTTTGGTAACTGGGTAATGGCTACCCGTAAGGCGCTAGATGACAATCCAACTGGTTTGCCAGTAGGTACTTTGCTTGCACCGTTTGTCAAGACTGTCATCAATGCTGAGAAACAAATTCTTTCTCGCACACCATTTGCTCCGTTGATGTCAGAAGTACGTGCTGAATTGCAGGCTGGTGGCGCTCGTCGTCAAATGGCTTTAGGCAAGATGGCACAAGGTTCTGCTTTGATGGGCGCGGCATATTGGATGACGACAGAGGGAATGCTCACTGGCCTTGGACCATCTGATCCTAAGAAGCGTCAATGGCTAAAAGAGAACGAAGGCTGGCAAGAGTGTTCTATTAAACTCAATGGTACTTATTACTCTATTGCTGGTCTTGAGCCTGTTGGCGGTTTGCTGTGTTCTGCCGCAACAGTTGCTGAGATGGGTTCTGTATATGGCAAAGATGATGACGCATCATTTGGCGATCTCATGCTGTATTCAACGCTGTTACCGTTTAAGTACATCAGTCAACTGCCAATGATGGATGGACTTGGCAAGTTCTTTGATGTCATTCAAGAAGTAACTCGTGATCCTACTGGTGAAAAGACTGGCGAGATTATGAATAAATTCTTTGGAACTTATACGCAGAATCTTGCAGGCGGTGTCGCTCCAGTACCAATGCCGTTCTCTGCCATGCTGAGACAGATTGAGCGCACTATTGATCCAACAAAGCGTGATGTAACGCTTGATCCAAGTTTGCCATCAGAAGTGAAGTACTTTGACTTTGCCATTCGCAGTTGGATGGCTGGAACTCCGCTGATGTCTACAGACCTCAAGCCTAAGCGCAATTTCTGGGGAACAGAAGTTGAGTCTGCCAGCTTTATGAAGGATGAGAAGAACGATGCTTTGTCAACAAAGTTGCGTGAATTGTCTGACAAGCGTGGCCGGATGATAATGAACTATCCAAGTCGCACAATTGATAATGTCAAGTTAAATGACAATGAGTATTCAGACTTATTGTTGTCAATGAATGAAGTTTCTTTGAATGGAATGTCTCTGCGCCAGCAAGTTGCTAGTGACATAACAGCATTCAATTCAGAGACAAAGGCTGGAGCGTTTGCTGGTCTTGCTGGCAAACTATCTGAAACAGTTAGCGCATATCGTGATGAGGCTCTTAAATCACCCAAGATGCTTGTCTATCAAGACTTGCAAAAGAACATTGCAAATAACAAAGCAAAAGCAGATTTGCACGTTGATATGATTAAACGAGAGCCGAAAGATTAAGGAGCCACATAAATGAGTTATCCAATATCAGATGTAACCCGCAGAGTTGTCTACTCTGGCTCGGCTGGCACTGGACCGTACAGTTTCAGTTTTGAGATTCTTACAAATACAGATATTGCTGTTTACAAGAACACTACCCTGTTGACATTGACCACTAACTACACAGTTACGATCAATTCAAACGGTACTGGTTCTGTAACGCTTGTCTCTGCCGCAACTGGCAGTGATCAGATCACACTGGTTGGTGATCGTTCAATTGAGCGCGCTAGTGACTTTGTGACTGGTGGTGATCTATTTGCCAACACGCTTAATGATGAATTTGATAGTTTAGTAATCTTTTCACAGCAAATTAAAGAAGAAGCTGGTCGTGGATTAAAAGCGCCTATTACTGACCCTACTGATATCAACATGATATTGCCAGTTAAGGCATCACGTAAAGGCAAAGTGTTGGCATTTGATTCAACCTCTGGCGATCCTGTTGCTGGTCCAGCATTGGACGCTGTAACTACAGTGATTGAGCAATCTGCCAACATCAATACAGTAGCCGCTAACATTTCTAGTGTTAACACGGTTGCTGGTAACAATACCAATATCAATACGGTTGCTGGTGTATCAAGCGCTGTTACTACAAATGCAACAAATATTTCTAGCATCAATACAAATGCAAGCAATATCACTGCAATTCAGAATGCTTCAACCAATGCTACTAATGCGGCCGCATCTGCAACTTCAGCAAGCAATGCTCAAACTGCGGCAGAAGCGGCTAGAGATCAAACCCTTGCTGTGTATGACAGCTTTGATGATCGCTATCTTGGTAGCAAAACAAGTGATCCATCTGTAGACAATGATGGCAATGCGCTAGTAGGCGGCACTATTTACTTCAATAGCGTATCTGGTGTCATGCGCCTGTATACGGGTACTTCGTGGGTAGCGGCATATGTGCAAGGTGTTGCATCTGGCGTTGGGTTTACTCCTGCTGGTAATATTGCGGCTACTACAGTACAAGCGGCTATTGAGGAAGTTGATACTGAGAAGTTGGCTAAGGCCAGTAACTTGTCAGACTTGGCCAACGTAGCAACAGCTAGGACAAATCTTGGCTTAGTGATTGGTACAAACGTACAGGCTTGGGATGCTGATCTAGATTCATTTGCTGGTAAGACTGCTCCATCAGGAGCTGTTGTAGGAACAACTGATACACAGACCCTAACCAATAAAACCCTAACCAATCCAACAGTCAACAACTACACCGAAGGCGTTGTCTCTATCGGCAACTCAAGCACATCACAAACCTTGTCCCTGACTAGCGGAACTGTGCAGACTGTGACCATGACAGGTAACTGCACATTCACCATGCCAACTGCAACGGCTGGTAAGTCATTCATTCTGATAGCGGTGCAAGATGGAACAGGCTCACGCACAGCGACATTCACAAGTGTTAAGTGGGCTGGTGGAACTGCACCAACATTGACCACTACGGCAACCACAGGGCGAGACATCTTGACCTTTGTTGCTGATGGCACTAACTGGTACGGCACTTACGCACAGGCGTTTGCATAATGTTTGCATCAAAAGATACTCTGCTGACAAGACCTAGCGGTGGCTACAACATAGCCCGTAGTGTGCGGTTGCGTTCTAGTGCTACTGCTTATTTGAATAGAACACCAGCAAGTGCTGGAAGCCTAACTACTTGGACATGGAGTGGTTGGCTTAAGCGTGGTACTTTGTCAGCATCTTTAAATATTCCAATTTTTTCAGCGGGTACTAGTGGAACAAACGATACCAATATTACTTTTAATAGCGACATTATTGATTGGTTTAATAGAAATGGCGGCTCTATAAATGGTCGTTTAAACACAACGCAAGTATTTCGTGACCCTTCTGCTTGGTATCACTTAGTTTTTGTTTGGGACACAACTAATGGCACATCATCCAATCGGATGAAAATATATGTCAATGGGTCTTTGGTAACTGCGCTTTCAACAGCGACATATCCTGGTCCAAGTCAATCTAGTAATATAAATAACAATGTTGCAAACTATATTGGGTTGCAAACAGGCACATCAAACTATTTTGACGGCTACCTAACCGAAATTAACTTTATTGACGGACAAGCCCTAACCCCATCTTCATTTGGTGAAACAGACTCCATCACAGGCGTATGGAAACCAAAAGCATATTCTGGTACTTACGGCACAAATGGCTTTGAACTGAACTTTAGCGATAACAGCAACAACACAGCCGCCACTATCGGCAAGGACTACTCTGGCAACGGCAACAACTGGACACCTAACAACATTAGCGTGACTGCTGGTGTGACTTATGATTCCATGCAAGATGTGCCTACGCTGACAAGTGCGACTGCGGCTAACTTCTGTACATTGAATCCGCTTGATTTTAAAGGCTCAAACGCACCAACGCTGGCTAACGCTAATTTACGAATTAACGGTGTATCAACTGCCGCATGGAGGGCGTCTGCTTCTACCATTGCCTTTTCTAGTCAAAAAATTTATTGTGAGATAACTTTAAATGGTGCTGGTTTGACAAGCGGTGGCTCAAGAACTTTTGGAATAATTGGAACTAGTACAAACATTGGGGCATCAGGCGTTGGTTTTGCATCTAACACGGGATGGGGCATTGCCGCCACAACTCTAACTAACGATGGAGCATGGACAAACGGCTCAAAAACAACATTGACAGGCATTAGTACGGCAAGCGGTACTGTGTATCAAATAGCGGTTGATGGAACAATTGGTTCAGGTTCAAACAAAATATGGTTTGGGCAAAATGGAACTTGGTTTAATAGTGGCGACCCCTCGTCTGGGACAAGTTCAATTTTTAGTAATCTGCCATCAGATATGCAGTTTATTGCGGCTATTCTGACTGACTCTGGTTATGACTTAGATGTTAACTTCGGTCAACGCCCATTCTCCTACACACCCCCAACTGGCTTTGTTGCTCTAAACACCTATAACCTACCCACATCAACCATCACTAATGGTGCGGGTTATATGGCGGCTACGCTGTATACGGGTACAGGGTCTAACCTTTCTGTTAGCAATGCTGTTAATGGAATCTCGTATCAGCCTGATTTAGTTTGGATTAAGAACAGAAATTCCACACAAAGTCATTGTTTATATGACTCAGTTCGTGGTGCAACTAAACAACTTAATTCAAACAATACAGGCGCAGAAGGAACATACGCTGGAGTTAGTTCTTTTGACTCTGGTGGTTTTTCTGTTGGTACAGCAGACAACAATACAAATACATACACCTATGTCGCATGGCAATGGAAAGCGGGAACAACATCCGCATCCAACACTAACGGCTCTATCACCTCAACTGTAAGTGTGGGTGCTACGCAAGGCTTTAGCGTGGTGACTTATACGGGTACAGGTGCGAATGCTACTGTGGGGCATGGCTTGGGTGTTGCGCCTAGCATGATTATTGTTAAAAGTAGAGATGTTGCTGGAGTTTCTTGGAATGTCTATCACATATCTTTAGGAAACACAAAATCAATATATCTAAATTTAACAAATGCACCTGATACAAATGCTGGATTTTGGAACAACACTAGCCCAACAAGTTCCGTGTTTTCTGTTGGAACAATTGTCGATACAAATCAAAGCACTAAAAACTTTGTAGCCTACTGCTTTTCCGCAGTAGCAGGGTATTCAGCCTTTGGTTTGTACACAGGTAACGGGTCTGCTGATGGGCCTTTTGTTTATCTTGGATTTAGACCTCGATGGATTCTTGTTAAATGTTCAAGCGCATCTGTAACAAATTGGCATTTGCAAGACACATCAAGAGCGCCATACAACGTGGAAAATGCTTTGTTATTTCCAAACCTGTCAAACGCAGAAACATCTGGTGCAACTCTAGATGGGTTGTCTAACGGCTTTAAATTAAGAGATACAAACGCAGACTACAACGGCTCAGGTCAAACTTTTATCTACATGGCATTTGCCGAAAACCCATTTAAAAATTCTCTTGCAAGGTGATATATGTTTAAACACAACAACACGCCCATCCCTCTCGACACTCCATTCACCATTGATGGAACTTCATACCCTGCCAACTGGCTACGCCTGACAAGCCTTGCTGAGAAGCAAGCAGTAGGCATCACAGAGGTGGTAGATGTAACCACAACCTACAACGATCAGTTTTACTGGGGCGTAGACAACCCTAAACTCTTGAACGACAGGGAAGAGTCTGACGAAGACGGCAACCCTATGTATGTCAAGGTTCTTGGCGTAGTGGATGGCAAGCCAGCAATGGTTGACTCCACAGAACGCTTGATTACCAAAGGCTTAAAGTCAAACTGGACTGCACAAGTCAAGGACACGGCAAACAAGTTATTGGCTCAGACCGATTGGATGGTCATTCGTAAGGCAGAGCGTGATGTCGCTATACCTACGGCTACGGCTACCTATCGTGCGGCTGTGATAACTGAGTGTTCACGCTTGGTGACGGCTATTGCAGGCTGTGCCGATGTGCCTGCTTTGATTGCTGTGGTTGGCGCGCAGGGTTGGCCAGATGCTTGAAGATACTGAGACACGCTTGGCAGTGCATGAAGCTCTGTGTAGTGAGCGTTACAAGCGCATTGATGAATCTCTATCTGTTGGCGACAAGCGCATGGCCAAGATTGAATATCTGATTTATGCAGTGATGCTGTGTGTCCTGCTTGGACCGGGCGTGGCGGCAGACTTTGTTAAGAAGTTGCTAGGCTTGTGATGTGGACCCTTTCAGCCTCCTACTTTTGGCGCAGGGTGCTTTTTCTGCTATCAAACAGGGTTGCGATTATTTACACGCTGGTAGGCTTGAGTTGGAGGGTGCTAAAAAAACAGTTGAAGGGGTCTTGGCAGACGTTAAAGCAATCAAGGGTATTTTTAGTTGGTTCATTGGATTATTCACATCTAAAGAAAAGACTGCAAGTGATACGACAAAGCCTGTGGCGAAAGCGCCAGCCAAAACAGCAACCAAAACAACAGCCTCCGCACAATCCTACGAACAATTAGAACTAAAACTAATCAAAGAAATTGGTGACAACCTTGGAATTCTTTTTGACACACAACAACAGATCAACAATTACTACATAGAGTTAGAAGAGACAAGCAAGACTAACTATGACCCAAGCCAGAACACCAGCAAAAAAGCAATAGAACGTGTACTAGTTGAGTTGCAAATGGAGAAGTTGCTAGAACAGACCAGAGAGGCAATGGTGTATGCGCCAGCAGAGTTGAAAGATTTGTATAGTAGATTTTTGGTGATGTACGGACGGATTGAACAAGAGCAGGCGTGGGCTAGGTCTGAGATGATTCGCAGGGCTAGGCTTGCAAGGTGGCGCAAGGAGCAAGAAGAGATTAGGTTTGTTGAGTTAACAAGTGGAGCGGTTGCAATAATGTTTATCTCTGTAATTTTTGGGTGGCTAATGTGGCAACTACAAAACTTGTCGGATGGGTTTTAATGGGCGTGATGCTATGCGTTGTCGTGGGTGCAACGAGTATGGCGTACGTTGAAACGCTATACATGAAAGCACAACTCAAGCGAGAGATAAAAGAATTACGTAAGTTGAAACAAGAACTGAAAGAAACCAAATGAAGTATGTCTTGTTGCTGTTATTGCTAACTGCTTGTGAAGACTAATATGTCATCAGTTATACTTCACACATCATTGTATGGAGTATTTATGGAATCAACACAACTTACGCGAGATAGACTTTACGAACTACTAGATGTAGATACTGAAAAAGGAATCTTTGTTTGGAAGCACACAATGGGTGGAAAAGCAAAGAAAGGGCAAGAAGCAGGGGCTTTAACTTCAAATGGGTATGTTGCTATTCGAGTGGATCAACATGACTATTTGGCGCATCGCCTAATGTGGCTTTATGTTTATGGTGCATTTCCCATAATAAATATTGACCACATAGACAGAGATAAAACAAACAACAGTGCAACCAATTTAAGGTTGGCAAGTCCAAAACAAAATGCAGAAAATATGTCTTTAAAAAGCACTAATTCTTCTGGTCATCGTGGTGTTTATCATAGAAAATATTTAAAAACAAATCCATTTTCTGTAAACATAATGCACAACAGAAAGACAATTCATATTGGGTATTTTGCAACAGTTGAAGAAGCTGTAGAAGCAAGAAAAAAGGCAGAAGATAAATACTTCACTCATCACACAGCATGAAAACTAAATACATATTTTTAATTGCTATGTTTTTGCTCTACGGATGCGAAGATAGATACAGGTATTGGTGTCAAAATCCCAAGAACTTTTCTGCTAAACAATGCCAGCGACCTGACTGCCTGTTCACACAAGACTGCCCCGATTATTTAGTTGCCCCAGTACTGGAGAAATCAATTGTCCAACAACCAGCCCAAGTTTCATCCGAACCGTCTTCTAACCCAAGAGGAAATTGAAGTACGCGTTTGGGCTTTTGTAGTCCTAGTCGTCACCTTCATTCTTGCTGGCATAGTATTTTTTATGCTCTACAGCTTGGCGTTTGTCGTACAGCCACTTAAATCAATGGCTCCCCTTGACCAAGCCATGTCGAAAATGCTCAACGACGTGGTCCTTCTCATTGTGGGCGGTATCGGTGGGGTAATGAGTCGCAAAGGAACACAAGCAATTGCTGACAAACTGTCGTCTACTCCACCAGTTACACCGCCTGCCCCTACTCCAGCGCCAGCACCATCAATTCCATCAGGTGCTTTGCCTGTCTGGATTAACCCACCGTTGGATGAGGACTGGAGAGCGCCTCCACCACCAACCACACCGCCTGACTACGTTGACCCTGCCAAGGAAGAGATAGCGCAGGAACGTGCCTTAGCGAGGGCTGAAGCATGATTCCAAACCCTTGGGTAATACTTGGTGTTCTACTGGCCTTGGCTGGCTTCTATGGCTATGGCCACCATAAGGGATGGGTAGAGCGAGATGCTGAAATGCAGGCAGAAATTGCTATCAAGAATGAAGAGTCTCGTACCAAAGAGCAAGAACTTGCTAAACAACTTAATGACCAATCATCAAAACTTTTGGAGGCCAACAATGCCATATCTGAAAAACAGTCTTCTCTTGATCGTGCTATCCGTGCTGGTCGGGTGCGCCTCCCGTCCACAAGTTGCGTACAAACCAATGGAAATCCCACCCCTGCCAGCGGAAATAGCAGTCAAGCGGCAAGCGAATCTGACACAGAGACTCTCAGACTTATTGCTCAAATCGTCGCAGACGGAGACAAAGCAATCAACCAACTCAACGCCTGCATCGATGCCTACCAACAAGTAATGGAGAAAGCAAATGGCAGTAAACGCTGAACAATTAAAACGCTTACACATTGGTGTCGAGTGGGTAGATGCACTGAACAATACATTTGAGAAATTTGGAATTGTTACCAGAAACCAACAAGCTATGTTCATTGGCCAGTGTTCGCATGAGAGTGGCAACTTTAAGATGTTGCAAGAGAACCTGAACTACAAAGCGGCAACGCTTATGAAGTTATGGCCAAAGAGATTTCCTACTATTGAGGTTGCCAACCAGTACGCAGGCAACGCACGGGCTATTGCCAACAAGGTTTACGCAGACCGTATGGGGAATAGAGATGAAGCATCTGGTGACGGGTATCGGTTTAGGGGAAAAGGTCTGGTTCAGCTTACCGGACACTCGAACCATTTCCACGCAGGCAAGGCGCTTGGTGTGGATTTTGTTATGGAGCCTGATCTTGTGGCAACCCCTAGATATGCCGCCCTCACAGCAGGCTGGTTCTGGTCAACACATAATCTCAATTCACCAGCGGATGCCCTTGACTTTGTTAAGGTCACCAAGATCATAAATGGTGGTGTCATCGGGCTGGCGGACAGAGAGAAGCATGTGCGCGAGGCACTTGCTGTTATAGCTTAGTCGTTGTCCATGCTGAAGTAGAGGATGGCGATGATCACGCCAACCCCTACACAAGCACCGATCAGCAACAAAGAAATGATGGTCAGGATGCTTTCAATCATTTGTTCTCCAGTTCTCTAACTCTGTCAGACAAGGCGCGCACCAACTCAGTTAGCACAGTAACCTCTGCGATTAACTGTGCCTCCTTAGATGGGTTACGGATGATCTCCTGCTTCACCTTAGACAACTTCTCCGTATCGTTGAAGTCATCTTTAGACACTCTATACGGTGCTGTTATTGCCACTGGTTTACGCATGATGCTAGTCCTTTCCAAGCAACCAAGTATGAAAGTCAACGGGGATTTTGCCAGCCACTTGGCACTGGTGGCAATACTCCCTGTAGCGCATATCTAACTCTGCCCAATCACTACTCTCCATCTGACTCTCCTTCACCCAGTTGTGCGCCTAGTCGCTTCAAACGCAATTGGTAATCAGAAAGCAATGCTGTCATGTGATGTATTTCTAACTTCTTGGTTTGCTCTTCATTGGCTTCACGCAGTTCACGTAACTTAGTCATCTTGGTACGTGCCGCCATTGCTGACTTCTCTACCTTGTCACGCAACTCAATCGTACCCTTCATGTAAGACTCTGATGAATCGTATATGCGTGGCTCTTTGTTGGGGATGGCCATTGTGAAGACAGGACCACCAGCGGTAATTGTTTCTATAGTCTTTGGGCTTTCTACTTGCACAATACTGCCGGCCTTCACGCCATCCAATGGGTTAACTGCTGGCGCTAACTTGCGACTGGCGGCATTACCGTCGTCGTCGGATGGTGCAATGCCACAGGCAGACATGAGGCTATACCTCCGCGCATAGGTCAAGGCACTAGCGTAGCCCTGCGGATCGTGCTTGATAGCAGGGAAGTGGACAATGCCGCACTCCAGCATCTCACCAGACTCATGTACAAACACTGTCTCGCACATGATGCCGTTATCGCAGTCGTAATTTTTTTGCAGTAAAAAGATGCCATTGTCATTTAGTGCATCAATGACAGCTTCCACGCAGGCTGACAGATCAGCGTACTTGCTACGGAAATGTGGGTTAGTAGATGTCTTGAGGGCTGGACCGAACTGACGTTGGGCTTTGACCAGTGCTGTGGCGATGGCTTTCATTTGGCTTCCTTGATTGTTAGAGTTGACTGACGGATTGAATAGGCTTCTTTTGCTGGTGTAGATTTAGCAGGCTGTGCTTTGAAGTGACGCATTGGCCACTTGATATGCCATTTGCCACACTTAGCCGTACTGAACTCTTGCATTTGCGTCTTCAGGTCTGCTTCTTTTTTAGATACTTCCTCTTCCATGTTCTTGATCTCTGCCTTGAGAGCGACGATTGCACTGGCTATGCCTTCAGCTTGGTTACCAAGATCGATGTCTTCTTCTTTGGCGTTTGGCCAGACGCGATCAGCATCTTTGCTATCTGACGGTGGATACCATGCTGTCTCACCAGTCTGGCGGAAGTTCTCTAGCCTTGATTCAAAGTCAATGGCCGCATTCCAAATGGTGTCCATCGTTTGCTCATGCGGAGCGAACAAATAGATGCGTAGTTCTACGCCTGAGTACAGACAGCCAATGGCCGCCCACTTCAGGCCAGTACACATCATCACGCCTTGGACTTGGATAGGACCACGGTACAGGGGCAGGACTTCTTCAGGAGCCATCTTGGTTAACTTGGATTCAAGTACACCTTGGCCGGTCAAGACAATCTCATCTGCACCAACTACATAAATACCTATCGATGGATCATGCTTGATAGTTAAACCTAATAATGGTGCTGTTGCAATGGCATCTGCGCTGGCGGCCAGTGGCAGTTCAGGATGTTTATACGCAATGTCTGGCATGACGTAGCTGTCTATTCCAAGGCGCTTGGCCATCTCCTTGATGATGGATTCCTCTAGTGCGTTGCCCCAGTTGGCGGCTTCGCCTGCTTCTGTACGGGCATACTCACCTTGGATAGACTTCATGCAGAAGTTAAGAGTGTCATTGGCGCTTGCCCATTTGGAATGACCCAAAATGGCAGGCAGTTGGGAGCAAGACAACATGGTGTCTGATGTAAGTTTAGGCATGGTTTTCCTTGATTTTTAAGATGCGTTGTTGACGGCCAGACTTACCAGCGCGGGTGAGTCCTGTGTCGATGATGTACCCTTTGTCTAGCAAGCCACGGAAACGTGCCGTAACGCTGGAATAAGGGTATTGGGGGAGGTTTGCTAAGACATCGTCCTGAATACAGCCTTGGTCAAATGAGGCAATAACCTCATAGACAAGTTGCTCCATCTTGGGGGTGTCCACAGATGCGGCCGCCTCAATGCTGGTTACAGGGGAATCTTTGCGTACTAGCGTTTGCCAGAAAGTACCGAACTTCATAGTCATCTCTCCATAATTGGTAGGTTGATGTTGCCGTAAATGATTTCACGGTGAAAGCATTATAGGACATATAAATTTAATTGTCCGCTAAGTACATTCCCTAATAG
>Ga0247723_1000917_pt1 | contig 18381 bp, 22 predicted proteins | sample MSEWelMarce5H_FC_FD_189079 | JGI IMG/M metagenome (GOLD analysis project Ga0247723, IMG submission 189079) | Subsurface sediment microbial communities from gas well in West Virginia, United States - MSEEL Well Study Marcellus 5H_FC | ecosystem: Environmental > Terrestrial > Deep subsurface >... | reverse complement strand
ACAGGAGAGCGCGTGCAAGGCCGACTCGGCAAAGTTGTCGAGCAGGAAAACTTGGGCATCGAACGTATGCTCGATATGGTCTTCGGTGAGAAGTCCAAAACTACAACAAAGAAAGCAGGCTAAGGCCCATGAGCTCAGTCAATTGGAGCGACCTCGTCAAAGAAGCTGGCGAGACTAACAGCTACGAAGCACTACCAGATGGCGACTACGACCTAAAGGTCCTAGAAGCTACTGCAAAGGTTTCGCAGTCAGGCAAGACCATGTTCTCGATTAAGAGCGAGGTACAGGCTGGTCCACACGCAAAGCGTCTGGTTTGGGACAACCTAGTTGTTTCTCCAGACTCATCTGCAGCACTTGGAATGTTCTTCAAGAAGATGGCTGCACTGGGTCTAAACCGCGCTTACTTCGACCAGAACCCAACCAATGCTCAGATTGAGCAGGCACTACTAGGACGTACCTTCCGCGGTCAGGTTGGTTCACGTACCTGGCAGGGTCAGAAGAAGAACGAAATCAAGATGTACTACGTTCTCCCTGCCGCCGGTGAGACTGTTGCAGCTGCAGCAGCCCCTGCACCAGCACCAGCCCCAGCTCCGGCTCCAGCACCTGCCCCGGCAGCACCTGTGAGCTCGGAAGACGCTCCGTTCTAGCAAACTAAATGGTGAGGGGGCACTACTCCGGTAGTGTCCCCTTATCTATTAGTAAGGAATCATGGAAATACTTCTAACAGGAATGTCATCAGCCCACACATCACCGAAAGTTCACGATAAGAACTTTGGGTTTTTTGGCGTGCTTAATAGGATTTTCATTGAACTAGGTCACTCAGTGACTTGGACTAGTTCTAGTTTGTCGTGGTCTACCGACGACTTAAACAGGTATGACGCAGTTTTTGTTGGCATCACTCCGCCAACCAGTATTAGTGCCAATCGAGCCTACGGTGCTCTTGGCGTTATTGAGTCTTTGTGGGGCTCGAGTAAGTTACACCTAGTTATTGACTCTCCTCAGCAGTGGCTCATTCAGCCGAGCCTAAAGTCGGTTATTACTAATCCAAAGACCCTGGTAAAGAGTTTCTACTCGAAAAGAGCAGAGTTTGCTCTAGCCAGCAGCCCTGAAGGTTTGGACAGATTAATCCGTGCTTGCACTCTACTTTCTAACGAAGTTTGGCCAATAACCTTGCACCCATCACTGCCGTGGAACTCTGAAGATAAAAACGCTAGTTTCCCTGTCGGGGCTAGAGACGTGGCTCTAGGGGTCAACTACGACTCAGAGCTGATTTCCGAAATAGCCATTTCTGATAAGTTTGATACACGCGAGCAAAAGTGGCTAATCGACTCTAAGTCGGGTCAGTGGAATGAGATGGTCTCTCAGCTAGTTCACCACCCGATTGAGCTGCTCAAAGAGAGCAAGGCTAAGACCGACTATGACGCTTTAGTTAGTTTGGTCAATTCGACTGGACTTCTTGTTGCACCTCAGAAACGTCAGGGCGGCACCTGGTGGTCTTACGCTGTTGTTCAAGCCCTAGCCAGCCTCACCCCAATTGCAAGCGACTGGCGTGAGACTATGGCGCTGGGAGACTGCTGGAACAACCTACCAGCGGCTATAGAAGAGATGTCGGTAGCAGATAGGTATCTGCTTGCTACCGAGCAAAGAAGAACCTATCTCGAGTCGGTTCCTACAAAAGAAGAAACTCTCGAGACTATAAATAACCTACTCAATAGGGCTAAGGAGAAATAAATGCCAGAAGTAAATTACGAATGGGTAAGACAGCAGATGGAAGAAGCTAAGGTCAAAGTTGGCTCTGGTAAGGCTGTACTAAGATTGCTCGCCGCGTGGGAGGAAGAGACTAAGCTCTCTGAAAATCTATCTAAGGAAGCTATCGAAGTGTTTAGCAAGCTAGCACTCAATCAGGCCCTGTCGTCGCCAGTTAAGGTAGACGAGGTCTGGGTGCCTGCTCAGCCTGGGCAGATTACCGTTGGCGACGAAGTTCGTGTGATAAACGATGCATTTGCTGACCAGGCGGGTACTATCCACAATGGTCGCCGCGGTAAAGTAACTGCTATCCGTTACGGAGACGTAATCTTTAAGTCGACTGACGGTAAGTCTCCGCAGCTGGACGGTGTCCACTACTCGCCATATAAGCTAGAAAAGAGAGTCAAGTAATGACTAGGACATCTTTTGAGCTGGAATTTCCAGCAAAGACCGCTAGTTCTGCAAAAGCTCTAGCTGAAACTATGGTTGCTGACTATCTAGAGCTGCCTAGTGAGCAGGTAGCTGACTTGGTAGACCTAGAATTCAAAGTTAAGCACTCTGTTGAGGGCGGGGTTTTAGTGACCGTTTACGGAACTGTAAAGAGAAACATTGTAAATCTTTAATTTGTAAACTCAGGTGATGCGCACCTGATACGGGACTCGCCGCGATACAATCTTTATATGAAAGATTCTAGAAAGGGCGAGTCCCTTTGGTTTATCTGGGAAGGTGAGGGATTTCCTCGCGCTCTTGGAGATGACTCTATAGTCTTTTATACCGAAGACCATATTGATGTCGACATTGAGCTAGTAAAACGAGCCCTAGCCTCAGGCATCCAACGCTATGGACTGGTTGATAGTTTGTCTGAAGGTTTTAGAGCCATAGATACTGGTGTAGTTACCACCGGGTACTGCGGGCATGTAGACGGAGACAATGAGTTGACCATCTGTGACGAGTCAGGTCTAACAAAATACCACGACACTGTAGATAATGCCACTCCAACTACTTTTGTCGAGGTTTACCTATTTTGAACGACTATCGCGAGTATTGGGACGAAGACGCTGAGTGCGCTAAGGTCTCAAACAGAGATAAAATTAATTTATTCTTTTCTAACAAGAATAATGATAAGTTTCAAGCAAAACTTATGTGCTCGCAGTGTCCTGTGCGCCGAGAATGTGCTAAGGAAGCACTAGAAGGTAAAAAACTTCACGGTATTTGGGGAGGAATGGACGAACGAACCATCAAACGCACCCTTTCTGTGAACTGGGAAGGGCAGGAGATGCGTAGAAAGCGTTTTCCTAAATGCCCGGGGTGCAATGCAAACACTTTAGACCTAGTCACTAAGACTGTAAAGCGTCCAAATGGCGGCCGTTGGGCCACTATGCGTGTCGTTGAGTGTACTGAGTGTGCTTTTGAGTGGCAAAGTCGTACTAGTGCTAATGCTGTCGATGCCTACCACGCTCAGAGAGCCGAACGAATGGTCCGCGCTGAGAAAGAACAAGCAAAAAAGCGTGCTTTAAAGAAAAAGAATGCCGCTAAGCCTTCTCAGAAATCGCAAGACGATACCACTCAGAGTTCTTCTTAAGTCTTTCGTCGTTTGGGTTAATTTTTATAGCCTTTTTGTTCAAAACCAGGGCTTCCTCGGGTCGGCCTAGGTGGTAAGCCGACAAAGCAGCATAGTCATATGGCAATTCTGACCAGGAGTCTTCTTCGCACATGTAGTCAAGCTTCTTCTCAGTGATGCGAAGTGCTTCCATAGAAGATTTATAGCAATTTTCCCAGTCCTGCACGTTGTAGTAGTGTTTAGCCATATCCATAAATGGCTCTCTACGTCCTGGAGACTCTTGAGCGGCTTTAGTGAACCATTCTATGGCTTCTGATGGATTCATTTTGCCAATATGTCTCATAGAAGAGGCTCTCTCCGGGGCCCAGACGGCCGTAGGAAGCCCTAGGTGACGTTTAAACTCCCGGGTCGCCTCTTCATACTTACCATAATAAAAGAGCTCTCTAGCGTAGTAGTAGGCGTTTCTGTCGCTATGTGGCTGCTCGTCTACAGCCATTTTTAGCATCCCTAGGTACTGGGAGCGCGATTTTGTTGGGTCCGCTTTATGTAAAATTCCAAAACTAACTCCACCGCGAACTTCTTTATACTCTCCGTATGTACTGATGATTTCGTGAGCCGGTTGACGCCAGGTTACGCCCCAGCGGGAGTGGATTCGGTCTGCCCCGTACTGCAATCCGGGGGTGCCGTCTTCCCTAGTGTTCCATGTAAGTGTTGCGCGAATGATTGCAGACATCCCATCCTCCGGGACAGCTAAATCTTCAATTTCTTTTCGCCACCCCTCGGTGAGGACCTCGTCCATATCCAATGAGATGCAGTAATCGATATCGGCTGGTAGTGCAGCTAAGGCGGCGTTTCTGCTTGTATCAAATCTAAAAGGCTTTAGCAACGCACTAATGACGTTAATGCCGAGACTTTTTGCAATCTCTACGGTTCTATCAGTTGAGCCTGTATCAGCGATAAGAATGTAGTCCGCGTCTTTTACGGAGTTGTACCAACGCTCTACGTGCTTCTCTTCGTTAAGAGCTATAGTGTAGACGGCAACTTTCACTGGTCTAACAACCTTTTCTTGATGTCGGTAGTGCTAATCCCAATAGTGTATGGGATGTAACCAAAACCAATGTTATGTTCTTCGAGCCACTCTCGAGTAAAGGACATCTGTTTCATGTAATCCCTTTCGCACCAGTCGGTGCCGACAATCACAAAGTCTACGTCTGCGGCAAGTATTGATGGTCTACTGTCTTTACCGCCAATATTTTTTATAACCTCATCGACATACATACAAGCTTTGAGCACTATCTCGCGTTCGTCATACGACATAACTGGCTTTTTACCTTTATATTCTTCTACAAATTCGTCAGTATTTAGGGCTACAACTACCTGACCATCTTTACCAGCCATATCTTTTATACGTCTTAGTAGTTCTACGTGCCCCCAGTGGAACAGGTCAAACGTCCCTCCGGTGTAGATTCTCATGCGTGGATTACCTTTTCCGGGTTTGAGTACACATCTTTAATGTTTACAGCATTCGAGTCATCTCTAACTTTTTTAACAGTTAGTTCAATAATGCTTAGTACTCGCTCTTCATTAAATCCTACGTGGGCGCAGAATGTTTTAAATGCATCAATAACTTGCTTGTACTCGGTGTTGCCATCCGAATTGTCGTAGCTCTGGTCCTTCGGGTGAAACATATTTACTCCCGAGTCTCTGTAGATAACTCGGTTTAAATAAAGCACCAGTGCGCAATAAGACATATCTAGTCCCCAGCCCGTCTTGGTCTCGCTGAAATCTAAGGCCCCTGTTTCGGAACACCACTCGTAGAACTTGAGCATATGCTCGACGATGTCTTTGTTAAGCGCTAAATATGAACCGTTGGTGTTTGTCGATAGGTATAAGTTTTCGTATTTACTTGAGCCCCTAAGCAGGGAACCAACCCCTGAAAACACATCGTTAGTGTTGTTAGGGGCAAACGCGCCTAGCTCTGGGTTTTCTAGAAATATAGTCTCTATGTATTTTGTATATCCTATGTAGTCTGGGTGGGCTATGTCGCCTGTGTTAAAAATGAAAACATCATAACCGTTTTCAATAAAATCCTGCATAGCTGAAAAAAAGTGTCGGTTATATCTGATGTCTGGTCGTCTTACCCAGTTGCTGTTTTGGTCTTCAATGCTGGAGACATTGTAGAAAACATGGTTAACGTCGCTACCATCTAACTGCCTACTGATGTCTAGGCAGTTATCAATAGCGCCGTCCCAGGCGATGATGTAGGTCTTACTGTTCAATTACAACCTGACAGGGATAACGTTAATGTTCTCTCGAGGGTCGAAGTCTCCACCCATAGTAAATGTGAGTAGCCCAGGCTTTGATGACATACCAGCTCGGTCTCGGAACCACTCTGAGCCCGGGTCGGTGGTAGGTGCTTGAATCCAGAATCGATGACCGATATCCATGCACTTAAAGTTGTGGAAGTGCCCTGAGACCCAGACGTCGGCATTGCCTAGTGCTGTCTGTCCGGCAGCTTGACCTGAGATGTACTTCATAGGGTCGCGCATTTGATGTCCATGGAACAGTCCCAGCATACTTCCGCAAATATCAACGGTTAGTGTCTGATGTCCTGAAGACGGATAACGAAACTCTACATGTTTTAATGCAGGATTCTCTGCGCATGCGTCCTGCACTGCAGATGCAATCTCAACGTTCCAGCCGTCAGCAGGGTCTGCTGCCACTTGACGAGTTACTTCATCATGGTTTCCATTTACAACTGGAACAATTAGTCGTTCTGCTAGAGGAGCTAGCGCCTTAATTTGCGCCATAAGTAGTCGACGTGCAACTCGCACCTGCTCGGTGAGGCCGAGGTCTGATGCTGCTAGTCCTTGGAGTCGCCCTCCTTGGCTGACATTTCCCTCCACGTGGTCGCCAGGTAGAGCAAGAACGATAGTTCCAATAGATAGACCCGCTTTCTGAAGCGTTTCATAACGATTTACTGCACTTTCTGTTAGGTGAAGAATTCGGTCAATGGATTGCTGACTGCCGCCTTCACTTGTTTTCTTACCAATCTGTTGGTCGCTTGGAACTACTACATATGCTCCTGTGCCAATTCCTTGTTTGATGCCGCGCTCTGGTCGCCACTTTTTAACTTCGTCAATAAGTTTTTCAGCATCGAGCTCGTCGCCATATGCAATTGCAGCAGGGACGATGTTGATACGAAGAGACTCTAGATATTCTCCGTCATACTTCTGCCATTTACCTCGACGCACCGAAGTGATTTCCCAGTGCTTTGGATTTAGGTCAAACGATTCTAGAATCGCCTCGGCATCCTGGGTCTGACCTACTGGCGCAGCGGGGGACACAACGTACCCGCCTTTGCGGTCATCAATGTCCATGCGTGAACGCCAATCCTCTGGCGTATTAAGTTTCTTTAAATCAGAGCCGCTGTTCCCTGGACTAGATAAATTTTCTAGACGTTCTGATAATCCCATTAGGAAATTCTCCTGTAGCAAGGGCAAGCCTTGCGCTTGTGTCGGTCGATAGAGCTCTTAGAGATATCGTACCCTTCTTCGCGCAGAATGACCGAGAGGGCACTATGCGACACGCGGGCAGGGTCATCGATAGGGACGGCTAGAATCTCTTCAAGCTGTGTCTTTTCTTTGGGAGTTAGTTGGTTGCCAATCAGCAAAGCACCAAGTTTACAGGCAACATTTCCTGATTCTTGAGACACTTTAGCGAGGCGGTCAGATAGGGACATGAGAATCCTTTCGTCATTCGTCTTGTCGTCATTATTCTACTACACCAGCCAGTATTTATTGAGGCGTGTCGTCAGTTTTATTTCTACGTCGTCTGACCGGTGCTTTTGATTCTACAGGAGCATATGATGGCATGCCAATCAATATTTCCTTGATAATTTTTAGTTCTACGGTACTCTCCACGCTTGCTTTTTCAATTCGATTTACTCGGTCGGCAAGAGATGACCCGCCGTTTTCCCAGAGCTGGTGCTCTACCCTGTCAAGACGCTCGGCTAAGGTTCGGCCTGCTTTGTCTACTCCTATAGCGTCGCCAATTTTTCGTGCTATTCTGTAGATTGCAATAACGGCACCAATGATAACTCCAAGAGCTGTAATCACCGCGGCAATAGTGTAAATGACTTCTAAAGGCATGAGTTATAATGGTTTCCTAGGTAGGTGCAATTAGGTTTGTATCTATAATTTTACCCTATTAGGGTCGCCCTGATTCGGCAGGTTGTTAGGTCAACTAACTCGGTCAGTTCACGCAATCGCGTAAATTTATATCGTGTTGACTTTACAACGCTCACTTTTTGTGTGTATGCTGTTGTACGTAGATTCAGGGAGATTATATGAACCGCAAATCAGAGGTGAAGGCCTAATGTCTTCATGGGATTCGGCTAACGGACGCCTACGAACAGGCGCTGAATGGTATGCCAAAAACAGTTGGAAAGTTTTGCCGTGTCACGGTATTGCCGATGGTGGTCGATGCACTTGCAACGGAACTCACGGTGAGCCGAAAGATATTGGTAAGCACCCAGCCGTAGGCGAGTGGAATGCTCGCGCAACATCGGACTTAACCACTATTGCAAATTGGTGGGAACAAAATCCTGAATACAACGTAGGTGTTTTTTGCGGACCATCCGGCTTTCTAGTTATCGATGTTGACCCTCGCTCGGGCGGTATCGAATCGTTTGACAAGTTTGAAGAACTTCTTGAGGGCGAACTTCCTCGAACTGTAGAAGCAATGACTGGTGAATACACCCAGGGCAACAAGGTCGTTCGTGGTCGTCATCTCTTTTATAAGTGTTCTCCAGACGAGCAGCTTGTTGGAAACCTGATTAAGAATGGTCTTAAGGGTATCGACATCAAGCACAACGGATACGTGCTTATCTCGCCATCTCGTCACTTCTCTGGGATTACTTATGACTGGAAGCCAGGTCACGCTCCGTGGGAGATGGAAATGGCGGAGGCTCCTGAAGAGTTGCTCCAAGCAATTCGTAAGCGTAGCCGCAAGTCGACCAGCTACTCCGAGGGTTCGTGGGAGTGGCTGCAAGACCTAGAGTTCAAGGGTGAGCGAATTGACATCGAGCGTCTTCTTGCTGAGGGCATCGAAGAAGGCCACCGCGCTGTAGATATCTACGCAATGGCATGTGCACTTGCTAACAAGTATGGCACCGGACCTAACGAACGCATGATGGTCGAGACCATGATGATTCGTTTCAACGCTGAAAAAGTTCGCCCGCCGATGGAACTCGAGGGCCAGAACTCTCTACTCATGCACGTTCGTCGTGCAATGGACTTTGTCGCAGACAACCCTAAGACCGAGCGTCTATGGCCTGGACTTAACGACTGGGCTAAGAATGCTTCTACACCTGAAGCGCAGCGAGGATTAACTCGAAGCACGCCTGCTGCCGCGGCTAACAGTGTTGGCAACACCGTCACTCAGATGGTGGAGGGTGGGATGTCTATCAGTCAGGCAATGAGCAATGACAACCTAGATGTTCCTGACGATGCAGACGCACTTAGTGAAGACCAGGGCGGTACTCCTGGAAAGCGTACGCTCACTGACACTGGTAACGGTCGTCGTTTTATTGACACCTACGGCTCTGCGGTTCGCTACACTCCAGGACTTGGCTGGTTCCACTGGGATGGAACTTACTGGCGTTCAGACCCGGAGACGCTAGCAATGCAAGAACTTGCTAAACACATTGCTCCAGTAATTGCCAGTGAGGTTGCTAACTACGACTCTACTGATAAGCAAAGCGAAGTTATTAAGTGGGCCAACCAAGCAAAATCAAACACTCGTATTTCAAACCTAATTAAGAGCGCAAACTCTGACCCGCGTATTGCAGTAAACGTTGAGCAGTGGGACGGCGATGTAAACCTGTTTGGTGTAATAAACGGTGTCATCGATTTGAAGACCGGTGACCTGCTTAAAGGTCGTCCAGATTTGCACATCACTCGTCGCGCTCCGGTCTCATACACGCCCGGGCTGCGTAACGTGCGGTGGGAGCAGTTTGTTGAGTTTGCTACTGGTGGCGATAAGGAACTTCAGGACTGGATTCAGCGTGCAGTTGGCTACACCTTGACTGGCCTTAGCAACCAAGACGTTCTGTTCTTAGTTTACGGTCGTCCAGGTTCGGGTAAGAACACCTTTGTTGAGACAATCGTCCAGGCTCTAGGTACTGACGAATACGCTGGAACTCTTACCTCAGAAATTCTTGCTGCCAACGATGGAAAATCTAGCTCTACAGATTTGTACTTCCTTGCAGAGCTTCGCGGTAAGCGCATGATTTGGGTGGACGAGCTGCCTGAGACCGAGCGTCTCAAGGAAAACAAAGTCAAGCAGTTGACTGGTTCGTCCACTATCCAGGCGCGTTCTCCTGGTGAAAAGCCGTTTACGTTTAAGGCTCAGGGGAAGCTGTGGATTACAACCAACCACCGACCTATGATTACTGACGATGCTATGTGGCGTCGTCTGCGCCCGATTCCTTGGGACCACGTTGCTGAAAGTCCTGACCCTGATTTGAAAGCATATCTTGCTGACCCTGAGGGCGGTCTTCCTGCTGTTTTGTCGTGGGCGGTTGAAGGCGCAATCAAGTATCTAAACTCTAGTGCCCGCGACCCTCTCGGTTGGTGCACTGCTGTTAGTGAGGCAGCAGATATTTATCGAAAGGATGAAGACCGTATTGGTATCTTCCTAGATGAAGAAACTAGCAAGAGCGATGACGCTCGACTAGCTGTTGCTTCTCTGTTCCAAACCTATCGTCTGTGGAGCGGTGAGCGCGGCGAAAAGGCTATGACTCAAATTGCCTTCCAGCGTAAGCTTAAAGACCGAGGTCTTAAAATTGAAGGCCAGGGCGCTAGGGCCGAGATTATCGGGTATGTCAAGCGGTTGCGTGCTGTAGTAGATGCCTCTGAAGTTGATTATCAATTCTTGGCTCGTAAGGCTCAGACCAATATTTTCTAGTGTTATTTGGTAGATTTTCTGCATATGTACTAGAATACAAATGTGCTCCTTGGGAGAGAGGCACACGGGGCTGGTAGTTTTCCCCCCTGATTCGCTACCAGCCCCGATTTATCTCCAGAAAGATGATTATGAAAATTTGCATTGCAACCCCTATGTATGGCGGAAACGCAAAGAGCCAGTATGTTGCTGGCGTAGCCGAACTGGTCAGTGCTTTATCTAGAGCCGGGCACCAAGTGTTTCAAATCACTGTAACTAATGAAAGTTTAATTACTAGGGCTCGTAATACACTTGTCTATGAGTTCCTAAAGACGGACTCGGAGGCGCTACTGTTTATTGATGGTGACCACGGGTTCGTGGCCTCGGACATCGTGGAGATGGTGGAGTCCGGTAAGGATGTCATTGGTGCAATCTATCCAATGAAAACTATCAACTGGCAAAACGTCCGCAAAGCCGCGCTAGCTGGTAAAGAAAATCTAGAAGAGTATTCAGGTTCGTTTGCCGTAAATCTTTTGCCGGATGCTCAGAGCTTCAAGTTTAAAGAACCATTTAAAGTTCTTGACATTGGCACTGGAATGCTTTTTATCACTCGTAAAGCTTTTGACGAGGTCAAGCAGATTTGTAAAGTTTATTTGAACAACACAGTAAACAGCGCTAACTTTGGCGATGACGTCATCGAGTACTTTACTACTACAATCACTGACGAAAAAATACTTCTTTCGGAAGACTATGCATTCTGCGCCATGTGGCGTAGCTTAGGCAACGATGTTTGGGCGGCTCCTTGGGTGCGCATTACCCATGCCGGTGACTACAACTACTCTGGTAACTTCTTGCGCACACTCGAGATTGGCGCATTGCCTAATCCGGAGCCAGTAACGCCAAGTGAGTAGTTGCTCTTTATTGAGGTTCTAGTACCACCCGCGTGATGAGATAATTTTAGGGTAACTTATAAACGTTCCGAAGGGAACCAAATGCCTAAAAACAACTCGAATGTGTGTGCTGTTTGCAAATCAGCTTATGTTGTTACTTCTTTAGCTCGCATCTGCGAGGAGAAGCATGATAAGGCAAAGTAAAAGTTAAGCCCCTGGATAGTCCGTACAAACACCGTACGGAATGTTTTGGTATTTCTGTAGGTTGTCTGCAGACAAATCAACAATAACTGACCTAGATGTAAACGGCTGACCCGGATACGTCCATATGTGCCCTTTGCTAGTCAGTGTGAATCTGTCTTCTTCGTGCCAAAAGAAGTTTAGCTCGGGCATCTCAGATAAAAAATATTCTAAGGCCAATAAGTTTTTACAGTGATACCACGCATGAGCACTTATGGACTCCAGGTATTCGGCAGTGACTTTATATGTAGGCTCGTCGTGTCCTAAGAATATTTCGCCCCCCGTGACCCAGACATCTACTTCTACATCAAAACCTAAAGAAATAACTTTTACCAGATGCTCTGGGTGATTCTCGGTGCTGGGGTCGGGGCCATCGATGTTTCCACGATGAGCAATCTTAATCATTTTTTGTGACCTCCAAATATATAGCTAAATCCTCGGGAGTTCCAGTTCCGTACATTTTTTCTACAAAGAACGGGTGTACTTTTTGTCCATCTGCAATTGCTCCGTTGTATACGGGAGCAATGTAGAACTCGTTATTAGTTCGAATGTCTCTAGCAATCATCAGTTTTGCATACTTAACGTAGTCAGAGCCTTTTGCCCATCCGTAAATCCCTACACTTGCATTGTTACTAATCACTTTTTTCTCTGCAACTTCTGTAATCAAATTGTCCTCGATTTTGGCAAATGACCACTTAGGGTCGTCTGCCTCAAACAAAGCAATCATGTTAGAAGTGCTTACTAGCTGAGAGAATACTTTCCCATGCCATTTCACAATTTGGTCTGAGTTAGCAATAATGAGTGGGATGTCATTATCTATTAAGTGGCTAGCCGTTAGAGCTGTCCTAGCAGCCCCATCGGTCGGTCCGTCTAGCTCGACTATGCTGCAGCCGGGAGCGATGCTGTCTAGGGCATCAAGTAAGTGGTACCGCACCGAGTGCTCTTTCTGAACAATAAAAATGTAGTTACCGTCAATTCCAAGGCTATCTACAACGGCTTTAATCATCGGAACGCCATTTACGTCAATTAGTGGCTTTGGCTTATCGTATCCGGCTTCAGCAAACCTACTCCCTAGCCCGGCCATCGGGATTAGAACGTTAGGCTTCATGAATGACCCTGTCAATTCTGTCAAAGTAGACGTCTTTCCTATTTATAACTTTTTCTACTTTAGCACCGGTACCAAAAGCAGAACGTAGTCCAATCTCGCTGTCTTCAAAAATAACCGTGTCTTCGGGGCCGACACCAAAGTGGCTCATACATTTGTTATAAATTTGTGAGTCTGGTTTAGGAAACTCTACGTCCTCGTTACTTAGCGAATAATCTACGTAGTTCACCACTCCTAGTGATTTCAGACAGGTATCAAGCGTCTTTCTAATGCTGTTGCTGGCCACCGCAATCTTGATGCCCCTAGACTTAATGAACTTAAACAGGCTGACTAGGTCTTCGTCTGGAGATATGCTCTCAAACAAAACGGCAGAGTACTCTTGCTTTCTTTGCCAGACATCTCTATGTAATTCTTTAGACAGCCTTTTTGTCTCCGTGAGAATCTGAAGTTTGGCGTTAGTTGTCAGCCCCTCATACACCGTGTCCTGCTCGTGTCTGTGAATGATGTAGTTATCGCCAACCTCGTCTAAGGCAAGATTAAGGGCATTAAAGTGTATCTCCTTGCTGTCAAGAAGCACACCGTCTAGGTCAAAAACAACTAGCTTAATCATTGCACTCCAGGTATGCCTTGAGCTTGGGGTTGCCTTCTATCTTTTCCTTGAACTCTTCAAAGCTACGAGTCGGGTTCTGCACGCAAGCATATGTGTGGTTGTGGTAGTAGGCGAGGTTCTTGTAAAAGTTGTGTATCTCCTGGACAAAGAATGGATTAGTAATATCCTTAGGAGCGTTTGGTGGGGGTACCGAGACAACTAGGGGAGTTACAATTTCAAACATGCTGCCACCAGGCTGCATAAACGCAGCGTTAGTCAATCCGGACCCGGTTATAGAAACCATATTTTTTACCGAGTAAAAGTAGTCAAGTTGTTCTTGAAAACTATTAAACTTTTCTGCATGAACTATGTCGTACCCTAAGTCTGCAAAATATTTTTCTAGCTCTTTGTGGTCATCCATCCTGGAATCGTTAACGTAAGACAGCCCCTCAGCAATAACATCAGCTCTAGGTGCCATTAAACCCCGGCTTACAAAGACATTTTTAGTAGGTTTTACGTCTGGATTGGTTACTTTTTGTTTAAAAAACTCATGCACAAGGGTAGATTTTCTACCGGACTCGTAGATAAAGCTTACTATTTTAAAGTTGTCCATGTAAACCACATCGTAGTTCTTTAGCTGAACTAGATTTACAGCAGTGCCATTTTCCTTCAACGTTTGTACAAAAAAGTTAAAAAAGTCCCACTCGGCGTGGGGGGCATAAAGTGCTGGATAGATTTCACTGATGTCAATCACAAGGTCGTGGTCTGGGTACTTTTCTAAGGCGTAGAGTATTTCGGACATATCGTCTAAAACTGAGTGGTAAAAGCTGTAGCAGATAGACTTTACTAGTTTCTTTTTGCCATTGATTAAGTTTATTGTGGCCGCATTGGATGACTCTAGATAGCCTTTCACCATGTTTTCCCCTGGAAAAAAGTAAAACAAGTCGTCACTTGTAGACGGATTTACGTTTTTAATCGTATACATACCATCGTAGCTCGGGGTTGTTATAGTATCTTTATCGTAAACTGATGCCTCTATGGTGGTTACTTGGTCTTTTCTAGACCTAATAAAAAAACTTGGAAATTTCATTAGCTCTTCTTTTCTAGATTATGTTTAATTTCATTTTCTTTATCTCGCCTAGCCCTGGCTTCCATAAAATCTTGAGAACCTAAAGCATAAAGTTGACCATCAATTGACCACTCTACATTGAGCTGACGCCCTACTGCAAAGGTAACAAACCAAGACAAAAATTTAGGGTCTACTTCTTTGCCAGCAAATACCATAGATAGAAAATCTATCCCTTCTAGCTGATAAGGAACTACTATTTGTCCCGTATTAACTGGACTAAACTCTAACGGTATGTAGTCTGTAGCCCTCCATGCGCACTCAAAAGTTTTGCAAGGGTCCTTTGGCCTGTCTTTGTAAATAGTGCATCCAACGTCTGGAGTCACAAACTGGCAAGGTTTGCCTGGAAACATGTCTTCCCCGAGAATGTTGGCAGACAGCCAGCCCTCGCAGCACTTGGTGCAGTCTGCGCAGGTGCGGTCACTCTTACCTAAACTCAGGGATACTTTTGCCATAATAACTTACTGATACTTCTTTCTAGACCAGAAGTGCTTCTTGTAAAATCCAAACGGAGGGTTGTGCATAGTAAACCTATACACCGGAAGTTTAGTTGGTTTCTCGTCCTCAACGTGGTGTTTCCAGTCAGCTCGTTTAAAGGGCAACGCTTGAGCTATCGGAGTGCCTGCTGGTATAACCCCTACAAAATCTTTTTTAATAAAGAACGGAAAGTTTACCGGAAGACCAAAGCTGTCGGTTTCTACTATCCCAGATAATGTGTAGAAAGGTAGGTCTATTCTATTCATTGGATGACTAAATAGCGTACTGTGCCCTTTGGGGGTTTTTATCAAAAATAGATTGTTCCATTTGTAAGGTTGTTTTGAATACTCTCTAGGAATTTGCATGTCGCCTAGCTGGGACTTTGCGTGGGTAGATACCATCTGTTGCTTTGAGATTTGTTGCACCCCGGTGCCATCAAAGTACACGTCTGCGGCTAGCACCAACATATACCCAGAAGTCATGGAGTCTAAAAATGGCATGCATTTTTTTATAGTGTCAATCCCCTCAGTCACGCCTGGAATTTTTCTAAACCACTCTGGGAGCAGCTTTGAAGCTGGCTGTGGATGATTTAGCTCTAAGTTTATGTCTACTGAATAGAAATTAATCTTTTTTATCATCTTCTGGCCCTTCACTGAACGTCTTATTTACATACTTAAGTCCTTTTTTGACAACTGTTTCTCTAGGGTCAAACTCTATAAATTTAGTTTTTCTAGACGTAAGTATCTTTGAGGCGTCTGCATTTACACGAATTATCTCTACTACTGTCCCGTCTTGCACTAATGCTAGGTAAGTTAGTGGCAGATGACTAAACCTGTCTGTTTCTGGTATAAACACGGACCCAGGGTTGTAAATATTTTCCTTAGTTCTTTTTAAGTCAAATAGTTTTTGCTTTAAAAGCTCAATTAGGAGTCCTCGTATGGTGGGCCTAAATTCTTTAATAAGGTCGCCATAAATTTGTTTTTTCTTTTTAAAAGGCATTACTGATAATCCTTTCTAACCCAGAAAAGTTTTTTATAGCTTTTCCCTGGGGACCTAACGGTTGCGCCTTGTAGGTATTCTAGGTATCTAATTCCAGCGTCATTGTTTATGGCTCTCCATGAGGCACGCTTTATTGGTATAAGCTGAGCAAACGGAGTACCGGCAGGAATCATTCCGACAAAATCTTCTTTAATAAAGAAAGGAATGTTTCCACTAGTGGAATATTTATCAGCATCCATAATTCCGGACGTAGTTGTAAACGGCAGGTCGTGCCTGTTAAGTGGGTGCGTCACTAGAACACTCCATCCCCGAGGAGCTTTGAGACCCCACATGCCTCTGAATGCTAAATGATTAGGACAATGACCTGCTGGCCTGGGCATGTGCTCTCCTAGGGCCTTCGTGCGCTCGGCAATAAAGTCTTTGTATATTTCTGGAGAGTTCCACGATATTTTTAAAGACTGGTCCTCGTTCTTAGACACAAAGATGTCTACAGGGGTAACCAACATGTACCCGCTGAGCATAGCGTCTAAAAAGGGAATGCATTTTTTTAGACCAGAGTGCTCTACTCCATTTTCATCTGTAAAAGTGGATTCAGACTTTTGATACCACTTAGGTAGAAATTTTTTGGCTGGTGTTGGTTGTCCTAGGTTTTCATACTGCGGCTGCGAAAAAAACCTAATAATCTTCATTCTGTAGTCCTAAGCTCGTTGGATGTTAACCTCTGCCCCTATCGTATCACTTTGAGCGTATTGAGTGGGGGAGATGGAAATTCCGTAAGTCGTATTTATTGTCGCTCCAGTTGCAGTATACACCAAATCAGAGCCGATTTGGGTAACCAATCCGGTGTCTGAGTAGGCTTTTGCAGTTATCTGATTTCCTGAAGTACTGACCAAAATTGACCCAATTGTTTGCGCTGTGGACACAATGGACGAAGTTATGGTAGATACGGTGTTACTTAGCGACCTATTAATTTTTATAATAGCTTGATAAGCGAAGGTTTCTGCGTTTGTAAACGAAGTATACGGTACGTTTGAAGTATATGGTGAGTCAGAGGTGTAAGGCACGTTAGAGGTATACGGGTCGTTAGAAGTGTAGGGGTTGTTTGAGGTATAAGGCTCGTTTGATGTATACGGGGTGGCAGATGTATATGGGGTAGTAGATGTGTAGGGGGTAGCAGATGTGTATAGCCCTGCTGCAGAAGTGTAAAACGTTGCGCCTTGAGTGTAGGTTGTTGCTCCAGAAGTGTAGGTTGTTGTACCGGCAGTAAAGGGTCCACCTGCAGAGGTGTACGATTCCCCTCCCACAAAAAAGCTAGCAGAAGTAAAGTTAGTTGCGGAAAGCCATGATTGAAATGACGTATAGCTAACTGAAAATTTTCCACCAGATGAACTAAATTTAGGATTGTTATACGTAAATCTAGAATACGTAGTTGCAGCAGTGTAATTGGTAGCTAGTTTTGAAAAGGTAGATGCACTTGTAAAGTTTGCACTTGAAGTGTACGGGGTTGAAGTAGTATAAGGCGTAAAGGATGAGTACGCACCTCCAGCTAGTGTATAGGTAGTCACTCCTTGTGTAAAAGTTGTTGTTCCGGCAGTAAAAGTAGCCGCTGCTGAAGTAAATGTGTCTACACCCTTAGTATAAGTAGGTGCTCCCGCTGTGTACTGAGGTCCTCCGATGCTAAAAGTTGTAGCACCTTGAGTGAATCCAGTTGCACCAGAGGTGTAGGTAGGTGCGCTTGAAGTATAGGTGGTTGCTCCAGATGTATAGTTTGTGTTTCCTGGAATAGTGTTGAAAGTAGAGTCTGTAGCAACCATCCACCAGTCGGAGCTGCTCTGCACCCAGATGGCGGCGGAGGCTCCATTACCAACGTCAACAATACTGAGGATGTTGTCCTGTGTTGGCATCGATACGGTTGCAATTGGATACGAAGAACCCACTGCAGAAGTTACAGTTGCAGTTGCTTTTGCTTTGCCAGAAGTTACTTGGATTACACCAGATACTGCATCCCACTTACTGCCGTCAGTCGCGGTTCCAAGTGAGCCGGTCGTGTTTGCTCTACCAGCAAAGTTGTCGTAGAGACGTTTTCTTACTGAAGATACGGCACCTAAAAATACGTCTTTAATAGCCATTAGACAGTCAAATCTCCGTTTAGCACCCAGTTGTTGGATGCACGTTTGACAAGCACCGCCTGAGACCACTGGGCCCTGGTTTTATTTCCAGGGGTGTAGTTAAGAGTAACTCCAACACCGGCAGAGACGGTGAGCTGCCCTGTTCCAGTTTGCAAGATTGCAACGGTAGAACCTACAGGAATGCTTGTAGAGTCAGACGGTACGGTAATTGTTGTGGTCACACTGAATTCTACCAGGCTATTTGTATCTCCAGCTTGTAGGGTATAGGTTCCGGCAGTACCGCCAGAGTTTATTGATACAAACGAAGACGGCCCAGTTGGTCCAGTTGGTCCGTCTCCACCGGTAGGTCCGGTTGCGCCGGTGGGTCCTTGCGGTCCGGTAGGTCCTGTTGCACCTGCAGTACCCTGAACACCTTGAACACCCTGAACACCTTGAGGCCCGGTCGGGCCGACGTCTCCTTGAGCACCAGTCGCGCCATTTGCACCAGTCGCGCCAGTTGCGCCGGTTGGTCCCGTAGGTCCAGTTGGTCCCGTGTCGCCAGTGGTGCCCATAATTCCAGCATCGCCAGTCGCGC
>Ga0247723_1000916_pt1 | contig 18415 bp, 26 predicted proteins | sample MSEWelMarce5H_FC_FD_189079 | JGI IMG/M metagenome (GOLD analysis project Ga0247723, IMG submission 189079) | Subsurface sediment microbial communities from gas well in West Virginia, United States - MSEEL Well Study Marcellus 5H_FC | ecosystem: Environmental > Terrestrial > Deep subsurface >... | reverse complement strand
ATCTAATATGTGCCTAGTGCTACGTACATCTATATAGTTATCTCCCTCATATCTATATATCTAACCCCTTCCTTATTTTCATTTAATTTTTTATGTAGGGGGTCAATAAGACCGTAAGACAGGATAGTGGATATATAGGTATGATAGTGGATATCATGGTATGAGAGTGGATATCATGGTATGAGAGTGGATATCATTGTGTATATATCTAGAGCACTGCTAGGAATCTAAGCTGGGTGATCTAGATATGTATATATGCAAGGGGTTGACAGGGGGTGAGGGGGCGCGTACCCTGTCACCGGACCCCCTCAACCCGATTGGCAAATTGGCATTCTGGCATCCTGCCAATTTCCCCATTCAAGGAAAAATCTAATGTCGATTGAAAAAATCAGAATATCCCTCACACACCAAGAATGTTCCCGGATATATGAAGCACTAATCTCCTCAGCGATTCCGAGCGATGCACCATTGCTTAAGATGTTGAAGAAGAAATTGCTGGAAATAGATGCTGGAATTAGTACCCCTGCATTCAAAGTATCGGGCGCGCCACGATCCACAGCAGATAGGCTTTTGATGGAAATGGGAGGATCTTCACCATCTGATCCACTGGAGCAAATTCTATGGACCCAATACAAGGCAGGATCCTCACTTTCACGGGATGATCTAATCATCGCACTGGATTATGGGCAGTCTCGAAAACTGCTCGATGATTCAGAGGAATCGAAACTTAGTGAGCTAATAATGGCTCGCACATTTGGAGCATGAATCATGATCCCTTCTCAAGATCTTTTCTACTCTCATGATCGCCTAGCTTTGATAACGCAGGTCACGAGAGAATACTTTGTAATGGATAATTTCGGTTCCTGTTATCAAGTAAGTACCTGGGAATATCCTTATGGATATGATGGATTCGATTACGATAACCCGTTCTGACTCACTCACTCACCACCTCACTCACTAGGAAATATCATGATCTTCAAATCCGCCCCCACTGCCCATAACAATATCGGCTATTCAACGGTTTCTCAGAAACTGGCCGATGCTCAAGCGGCGGCTATGGATAGTAATAACTGTTATAACTGTTATAACTGCAATAACTGCGATAGCTGCAATAACTGTAATCACTGTGATAGCTGTGATAACTGTGATAGCTGCAATTACTGCAATTACTGTGATAACTGCAATTACTGCGATAGCTGCAATTACTGTGATAACTGTGATAACTGTGATAGCTGTGATAGCTGCAATTACTGCAATTACTGCAATAACTGCGATAGCTGTAATTACTGCAATTACTGTAATCACTGTAATTACTGTAATCACTGTAATCACTGTTATAACTGCCCAGCCCAGCCTATCCTGCACATCCAGGGACTGCGCTGGAAAATCTATGCGACCGATACAGAACTTATCATCGGTTGCCAACGTCATACTTTCGATCGCTGGAAAAGTTTCTCAGATCCTCGCATCTCTATCATGGACCCGGATGCGCTAGAATTCTGGGTCTTATACAAAGATCTCATTTTCGGAATGCTTGAGCGAGCACAAGCAGCGCAAGTAGCTAAGAATCTCCCCCAGATTGAGGAATAACCATCATGTCATCTAAACAACTCTTATCCACTCAATTCTCTCATGCTTTCTTCTGGGCAATGCTGGAATCCTGCACAAAATCTGCACCTGACATTCTTTGTATCGATGCAGACGAGGAATTCTCAGTATATTGCATGGGGAGTGAACTGTAGGATTCCCGCGGATATCTAGGGAGGGGGAGCGAAGCGATCGGCATAATTACACCTGCAATCTCATATCGCTTCATCCTCACATCCACATCATCATCATCATCCAGGAACCCAATATCATGATCCCCTGGCATCTCTTTCATACTCGCACATACGTGATCGTAGTGATCCTCGCAGTCTGTGCCGCATATTTCCTAGTCTCCTAACCTCTTAACCTCTTAATCGTGCTACGCACCACACCATGCCCGCTCCCTTCACACTCCTAATCTACGATCAGGATTCAATCCTTCTGACATCCTCTACCTCATACATAGGATATATCCCACATAAGGATGATTTTATCCTAGTAAAAGAGTCTCCCTACCAAGTAACCGAGCGCACACTGTATTTCAATTCTTCGGGCCATATCGAACTTGTATCCATACGTACAATATCTACCTCTCTAAGCTCAAAAGGATCTACGCCATGAAAATCCTATGCGCATACTCCTCACTCACCTTAACTGTGGAGCACTTTCCAGGATTCTTGCAATCACGAGAATCCTATCATCCAATCTTCTCTCTGCCTCAGAAGAAACTAATATCCTATCTAGGCAAATGGTCCTCAGGTGAGCTAACACCTATCGACTCTTATCTCCTTTTCCTTGCCACCCTAAAATCTACTAATCTAGTGGATTTCAGGGTGGCAGCTTGCATTTCTCCTCTCACTCATTCCATAGTTGCACAAAATATGGAATCTCTAGCCAGAGTAGCTATCCGTCTAAATACTGCGCCTGATCCACGAATCTTCCCGCATTATGTAATTTCCCAGGATACAAAAGATCTAGCATCCATACAATACTGGATAGAAAATTGGGAGGATTCATTCAAGGAATTCCAATCAGGGAAACTCCGAGATATCCAGGGCAGGGATGAATGGAAACGTCTGGATCACAGAGAACGTGCATTAGAACGTCTGATTAAAAACCCGCATCGTCCAATAGCTTCCTATGCACGTCAGATAGCAGACTGGGCAACACTTGCAGGATCATTTCCAGAATTCTCTCTCATCAATCATTTCACAGGACTTCCCTGTACCTGCGCACAATATTGGGAAGATCTAATAATTAAATGTGCCAGCGAAACTTCCCTCTTTTCTATCCGCCGAGCCGATCTAGTGGAACTCCTGGAGCACTGCGAAGATAACATCCCGATTGGATCAATATATTCCAACGCACTATTCACTCTCCTCAGAAAAGCTCTGGAACGCCAGCGTAATTTCATCGGACTAGGGGATCTGGATATCCGATCCTCCACCTATGCTTTCATTTCATCGGATTCCAGTGCAGAATCTGCAAATATCGAAGCAATGATCCAGGCAGCTCCAGATCATTTACCTCTGAGAGAAGAATATCCTAACCTCCTAGCATATCTCAAGGCGAAAATGAGATATGATATGGCACAGAAAGCACAGGATTCTAAATCATGAGCACCCCCGCAAGCACAATCAAATCTTCTCGACTCCAGGATCTGATAGAGAAGATCAGGAAACAAAAGGAAGGCGAAGCCGGTGATCACTCCACTGCTGTGACAGCTTCTAAAGAACCTGCCAAGATCCAGGAACCCTCAGAAGATCCATCCTCATTCCGTGTGATTGATCGATACGGTAAAGAGATCATATTAAATGATAAACAGTCAGAATTTGTAAAACTTGCAGGAACTGAAGGAAAATCTGCAGTTCTAATTGGAGCTGCTGGCTGTGGGAAATCAACGACCCAATACGCAGTAACTCAGGAACTTATTCAATCCGGCAGGGCAGGTATCCTGCTTCCCGATGGACATAGACATCTAATCGAAGGAACCCCAGGTATCCTGATCTGCGCATATACACGGCGCGCAGTAAATAATATCCGAAAGAACCTTCCGAAAGATCTCCAATCCAATGCAATCACAGTGCATAAGCTCCTGGAATACCAGCCAGTCTATGATTCTGTGATAGATGAAACAACTGGAGAGGAGAAAACAAAGATGTCATTTGTGGCTACCCGAAATGCTGCGAATCCTCTCTCCCCAACGATCCACACAATCATCATAGAAGAAGCTTCCATGCTGGGAACTTCTCTCCATCAGGAAATTATCAATGCTTGTCCACATAACCCTCAATTCATCTATCTTGGTGATATCCAGCAGCTTCCTCCAGTCTTTGGACCAGCGATTCTTGGATTTAAACTCCTTGAACTCCCAGTAATCGAACTCACGGAAGTATACCGTCAAGCTCTGGAATCTCCTATCATCTCTCTCGCCCATAGGATTTTGTCTGGTAAGGGAATCGAAGCCAAAGAATTCCCCTCCTGGAAACATCCATCCAAGCTAACACTCCATCCATGGAAGAAAAAGATCGATGCAGAAAATGCTCTAAACACTGCCGTACAATTCTTTTGTGCAGCAGCTTCTTCAGGTGTATATGATCCTGAAGAAGATATCATTCTCGTCCCATTCAATAAATCTTTCGGAACAGTCGAACTGAATAATGGGATAGCTAATCACCTAGCTCGGCGTCGATCAGCTCGTACATATCAGGTCATCGCAGGATTCAATAAAATCCACCTTTCCATAGGAGATAAGATCCTATATGACAAAGAGGACGCAGTTATCCTATCTATCGAGCCGAATCCAGCCTACTCAGGCGCGCGCCCAGTTCCTGATTCTCTCACCTTAGATTACTGGGGATATGATCCAGAAGCTTCTGCAACTTCCGCAGCTTTCTCGGAATCCGACATGGATTTCCTACTCTCCCAAGTATCCTCTACATCTTCTGCAGATGAGGATTCTCGTGTACGCCAAGCTTCACATACCGTAACTGTGCGTATGCTAGATTCGGAAACTGTTATCAAGCTGGATAAAGCATCCGAGCTGAATGGTATTCTCCTAGGATATGCACTCACAGTTCATAAATCTCAGGGCTCCGAGTGGCGCAAAGTCTTCTTCGTACTCCACCAATCCCACGCTACGATGATATCTCGGGAACTCTTATACACTGCTGTAACCCGTGCGCGAGAGGAATTATATGTGATCTGTGAACCAGAATCTTTCGTCAAGGGTATCCAGTCTCAGCGTGTCAAGGGAAATACGCTAGCTGAGAAATCTGAGTACTTCAAAGGGAAACTTGAGGCAGAAAGGAATTGATATATCATGAGCACCCATCGCGGACCCTCCACATCCCATATCTCAATCTCACCTCCAGCCCTCACCTGCACAAAATGCTGGGTATCTAAAACCTGCCAAGATATCTCATACTGGGGAACATTCAAACACCAATTCTTCCTGGATCATATCCATCCACCTACACAGCCTGCACAATCCCAGGAAGTGAAACCGTGGCCGAAGGTGGGGGATTCTAACTAAGCTCAATACAAGGGGCTTGACACGCTATCCCCGACCTGCTACACTGCATTCATCGGTTAGGGAAATCCGATCCAAAATTTCCCACATAACCTCAATCCACCAATATCCCAATCTTGGGAAGAAAGATCTAAAATGACCGAACAAGCCAACCAAACTGAAGCCACTGCAATCGTTGCTAATTTCGACAAGACTGTCGATGCGCAGGATTTCAAGTTCCGCTTCAAGAAGGATAAGCTGGGCAATCAGCGTGCCGCAGTGGAACTCAAGGCTTTTGTGCCTAGCGTGGAAGGTATCATTTCCATCCTGGAAAAAGGTGGCAAGGGCCTGGAATTGCTGCAAGATGCTGTCTATGATGTTATCAAGGGCGCCATTGGTGCGGATGTTTCGGACAACGAAACTTTCAACCAAGATTTCTACAATCTCAATGCTGCCAAGTATACCTGGGAAGCCATTGCGAATCAGCCGAAGGAAGATCGCCGCAGTTCTGCTATCTCTACTGAACAGTGGGAAGCTTTCGCTGCTGATTACATCAACACTATGCCTGGCGTAACTGGCAAGAGCTTGGACGCTGTGACTATGGCAACTACTGTCTATGTCAAGAAGTTCCTGCAAGTGAAGACGAACAAGGATGTGTTGAAGCTGCTGAAGACTCAGCTCGGCCTGTATATGGAACATTCGAAGAATGCGGAAGCTTTCTCGGATATCCTGGAGCTGCTGCTGAAGAAGGCTGATACGTATCTGAATGCTGACGCGCCGACCCTGAGCATCGAAAACCTGTAATCTCCTCGGTCTCCTGGGCATGAGAATAAACTGCCTCCTACCTACTTATAGTAGTGTGCATTAGATGGTAACTCTGCACCGGTACTGCGAGAGATCTATGCATAAAACTTCTCATCCATTAGCTGCTGTGTGGAGCAGTTAAGAGAAGGCTAGTGTACACTACTATGAGCCGTGACTTCTTATGATAACCCGACAATACCAGCCAATCTGGGAAGCTCTAAAAGCTCTCTCAGCCAAAGATGCAGCGACCAAAGGTGTTTCAATAACGGCACCACGGCCGCTGCATTCTCGTATCATAAAGGCGATCATAAAAGAAAAATGGTCCGATGTAGCTTTCAAGGTGACATTGTATCACAAAGGTCGTCACGCAATTCTCTCCCATGTTAGACAGCACTCAGTGCTCACATTCTATCTCACATATTACGTGGATCATATAACCTTAGAGGAACTTTAGATTATGGAATCTTCTCTTTCATCTCAAGAAGCTTGGGTACTTTGCATCTCAATCATTTGCCTAGCTTATATCATTGCAATAAATATTCGATCAGGTAAGAAAGACTAACTAAGGAACTCTCATGACACGAGGATTCGCATCAAACCCACGACCAGTATCTGGTCACGTAATCCTAGTAGGAACTTCAATCCGGGAAACCGATAAAGCTATCCTATTCAAGATCCTAGAAATCTCAGGGCTCAAACTTGTGACCCCTGCGCAAGAGTGGTTCCCGATCTCTCAGATGCTGAACCGAAAGATCAACCCTCCCTCAGATGTAGCATCTACGGAAGATCAGATCTCAGTATCCCGCTGGATCTACGATACAAAAGGACTGGATAAGCTAGCGCGTCATCCTCCTGGATTCGTAGACACTGAAGATCCGATGGATGAGGATCTGGATGCTCAGGATTCTATGGAACAAGATATGGAGGATTGGGGCGATGACATTCCATTTTGAAACATTCTCATGGCTCACTATCTGGGCAATTTCTTCCCTCATGATCTATCTTCTAGGCTGGATCAATGGAGCCCTCGCTGAGCGTAGATTTATGCTTGCGCTTTCAGATCAGGAGATCGAAGAAGCTTGGATTTCTGACCCAGCAATCTCTATCAACCAATCTCACCCAGGAGTTCCTCAATCATGAGCACCGGCCCCGCATTTGAACTCCAGGAGAAAGTAGCTGCGCTATCTCAAGCCATTCTGGATCGGCATCCTACAATGCCAACCCTGCTCTCAGAAATCTACAAGACTCTCCGTGCGCAGCCTGAGAATGTCACATTGATGAGCGAGGAAGATATCAAGATCATTGTGGCTGGCCTGAAGATTCAAACTTCCACGAACTTTGCAGTTTCTGTAACGAAACCAAGTGCTACCAAAGCTGCTGCGGAGAAGATCAAGAAGCTAGGTGTGGGAGCTTTCTAATGTGGACACCTCTCCCACACTTTCGCTCTCCTTGCCTCAGCATCTAGCAATCTCATCCCTTCTCCATCACCTTTCTTACACAGATTATAAACTCTTACGAGACTGGCTCCACTGCGAGCCTTTAGTCGTTTCTGAGAACCAGATACACACTCCACTAATCCAGGAAATCTTAACATGTCTTCCTCAGATTTCAATCTCGATGGATTCTTATCGAGTGTGGCAGTGGACAGCGATGATCCTGTGCGATCTCTCACTCCAGGAACAGATCTCCCTAGCGGAATTCCTTGGAGCGAGCCAGGATATGAAGGAAAGATTGACTATCGCATTCGCCAACTCTCCTATTCATCTCTCACCACGCTACACTCCTGTCCACGTAAATTCCAACTCTACCGACTCAAAACTTCCCACCGTACAGAAGAAGCTCTCACCTCCACAATCACATTCTCCTACGGGCACGTTGTCGGAGAGGCTATCCAACTTGCGCTCGAAGGTCTAGAAGAAGATGAGATTATCTGGCGCATGTTCTGTATGTGGCACACCCCAGAACTCTGGGATGCGGACACCAAAGGAGCTAAGAGTATCTGGGAAGCTATCATCGCTCTCCAACGATTCCTTTCTCTGCGCTCCAATGGATTCCTGGAAGATTACGAGCTAGTGTATTACAAAGGAAAGCCAGCCTGCGAACTTTCCTTCTGTATCAGATTCCCTGACGGTTTCCGTCTCAGAGGTTTCGTAGATGCTGTGCTGCGGCATCGAGTGTCAGGGGCAGTCATTGTCCTGGAATGTAAAACCACTGGACTAGCCACAGTCAATCCTGCAACCTATAAGAACAGTGCGCAGGCTATTGGATATTCCATAGTTCTGGATGTTCTCTACCCGGAGCTATCTTCCTATGAAGTACTCTATCTAGTCTATCAAACAAAGACTCGTGAGTATCTTCCAATCCCGTTCACTAAGACCTACCTCCAGCGCGCACTCTGGATCCGGGAACTCCTCCTCGATATCGAAACAATCAAGATGTACGAGGAGGCTGAAGTATATCCCATGCGAGGAGAATCCTGCGTAGCTTTCTTCAGGGACTGTGAATATCTCCAGACCTGCACGCTATCCACAGAATATCTCACTCGAACCTGTCAGGAGGAGGATCAGGATACTACGGAATATCAGATCGATCTCACCTTGCAGGATCTTCTTGAAGCACAATTTAGGAAATCGGAGCATATATCATGAACACCTCACCTGATAAATTCACAGCTACTCTAACAGCTTATATCACAGACACCCGGACTGATCTAGAGGGACTGAAAAATTCCGAGAGCCCTGTATCTAAAGTCACTATGTGCGCATCAGATATGTCGGAGTTCTGGATCAAAGTAGGCACAGCTCAAGTAACTCTCACACTCTCAGATGAGAAGGAAGTTCTTGCTTCAATGGTAGCTGTCATCGATTCTCAGATCCAGCAAACCTATGCAGAGGCAGAAGCTACTGTTACGGATTTGAAGAGGAAGAAAGAGCAACTGCTTGCGATATCCTATGACGCACCTGAGGAGGGCTTCTAAATGAAACTCTCTCAAAAATCCCCCTCCAAATCTCATCGAGTCCTACTATTCGGTCCACCTAAATCAGGTAAGACTCAGCTTGCAGGAGAGCTATCGAAGGAATTCAATCTCCTGTGGTTCGATCTAGAAGCTGGTATCGATACTCTCCTGAAACTTCCTATCGAACAGCAGGAACGGATCGAAGTAATATCTCTCCCGGATACTCGCACATTCCCAATCGCAATCGAAACCTGCCTGAAAGCTATCAAAGGTGCGCGCGGTAAGATCTGTGAGGAACACGGGAAATGGAACTGCGCGATATGCAATAAAGATTCCAAGCCTTCCATCGAAATCGAACTTTCAACTCTCCCTCTCGATACAATCGTAGTTTTCGATTCTCTCACCCAGCTCACTCAGTCTGCTATCTCTCACATCACAAAGTCTCAACCTGATGACTATAAGATGAACTATGATGACTGGGGGAATCTATCTAAACTGATGGATACCTTCCTGTCTCATGTGCAGCAGGCCGGATTCCATGTAGTCTGCATCTCTCATGAGACAGAGACAGAGATGGAAGATGGGAAGATGAAGCTAGTACCTACTGCGGGCACACGTGCATTCTCACGGAACACTGCTAAGTATTTCGATGAAGTCTTCTATTGTGAAGTGAAGAATCGAAAGCATGTAGTAGCTTCATCAACTACGTATTCAGGAAACATCCTGACAGGCTCTCGCTCAGGGGCAGTTCTGGAAAATGACACGGCGGCCTCACTCATTCCTATTTTCAAAGGGGCAGTTAAATTGGTGAATCCTGTAACTGCTGGGGCTCCTGCTGCTAAAGCTGCGAGTGCTCTGGATGCACTGAGATTGAAGAATACTGCACAAGGAGTTAAGTGATGGCCGCTTGCTTTGAATGCAACACTCTTGAAGGCTGCTACGCTAGTAATTGTTGTAGTATTTTGCGCGTTCCGCTTTACAGGCAGAAACCCCTTGACACCTCAGCCCCTCCCGCTGTAAACTCAACCCTTTCCACTCGCGGAAACTCTCACGGAGATTTCATCCAGGATGGTCGTGTGATACAGGATCTCAAAGATCTCATCCGAACAGGGCCTTCTTACCAACAACTCACACCTTATCAACGCGAGGCAGTCGATATGATCTGCCATAAACTCGGGAGAATTGTATGCGGTAATCCTAACTTCACTGATCACTGGCACGATATCTGCGGATACAGCCAACTCGTTGAGAATATCCTGACAACCGGTAAATCTCATCCTTCCCTTTCTACCTCTGCTTCTCAATCCACTAAGGAATAACCATGTCTGAACAAAACACCTCTGAATTCAACCTCGACTCCCTGCTCGAAGGCACTCTGGATGATCTGGCTGATATGCCTGAATTCCGGCCCTTCCCGGTCGGTACGTATCAAGGTCATATTTCCATCGCTCAAGATCCTAAGTTGAAGAACATCTTCTACGCTCAGCTCAAGGTGACCGAGACTGTGGAACTGGCAGATCCTAGCGAAACTCCTGTGGAACCTGGCGCTGAAGCTCGTATCCGTTACGATGTAGCGAATCAATATGGGCAGGCTAATTTCAAGAAGATCCTCGCTGCCTTCGGTACGAAGCTGGGTCTGGGCAAGGTCTCGGAAATCCTGGAAGAAGCTAAGCAACCCACTGAAGCTGCTTTCGTCACGAAGCATAACCTGAACAAGAAGAATGGTCAGGTCTATACGGATATCGTGGAAGTGCAATTGGTCTAAGTCTTTGGAGGTTACTGTGATGAATGCAAGTGATAGCGGAGCTAATGCTGGGTGTAATACTCCTATGCATGTCGCCCTGCCTACCGTTGAAGAGCATTTTAACGCTGCGATCAAGGACGCTAGGCAGTATCTAGAAGATCTTTGCATTAAGAAGGCAAAGCTTGAAACTTTGAATTTACATAAGGTGCCTTTTCAAGAAGTTCGGCGGCTTTTTGAGACGTACCCTTTTTGATCCGCACAAATATATGATCACACAATGATCTAAAACCTAGAGCCTTCCAGTTCACAAGACTGGCGGGCTATATCTTTAGGCTATTCATAGATCAGGAGAACAGATGACACCTTTAGAAAAGCTAACAGCTCAGATCAGAGCAGGTCGTGAAGCTTCCACGACTTCCGCAAAATCTCGCCCAGTAGGCCAGAACAATGCACTATTCCTAGGCACGCCTGAGGACAAGGAATATCTCCCACATCTGAAATCGATGTTCTCAGGAGTTACTACCTATACCTGCCTGGGGCCTATCTCTCTCCTCTCCCATCTGAGTCTCTACTGTGCGCCTCGAAACATCACACGAGTTGTCTCAACTAACACAGCGATCCTATCTAAACTTCTTGAACTGCGCGGGTCAATTAAAAACAACCCGAGTCTGGCAGATTACGCAGGATCCTTATTCAAGTACAAGGATCTGGAGATCGTATTCATTGCACCACTCAAGCAGTTGTTCACTGTACCCTACGGTAAGTTTATCGCCGCGCGCTTTATATCTAAAGTCATATCTCCTGAGAAATGGCCTGAAGCGACAGCGTTCTCTTGGACTCTCCTGACACCTTCATCCATCCAATCCGCCTATGACACTCTAGCAGCTTCATACGCTATTGCTGCGGACATTGAAACCTTTAGCAATCCTCTATCTATCCGCTGCATTGGTTATACTAGCGTGCATTTGGATCCTAGCGGAAGTACCAGCACTCAGTCTTTCGTACTTCCTATCGATTCTGAATGGGCTCTTGCATGGATGCGAAAGATAAATTCCCTCCCTGTTCAGAAGGTATTTCAAAATGGAAAATACGACTGTTCCTACCTGCTACGCTATCACGCTGAGCCTAGAAACTGGTTATGGGATACTGCACATCTCTTTCACTCATACTATTCCGAGCTATCAAAGGATCTTGCTTTCCTTAATGCCTTCCTTCTACGAGAAGTGGTATATTGGAAAGATCTCGCAGAGACACAAGATCTTCATGAATACTATAGATACAATGCACTTGATACCTGGGCCACGGCAAATGTCTGGATTCAACAGCTTCTCACAATGCCAGACTGGGCGCGGCGAAACTATACATTAGAATTCCCTTTGGTCTATCCGTGCCTCCTTGCTGAAATGACAGGGATTAGGAGAGATAATGAAGCGCTTATGCAGGTTCGAGCAGAAGTTGATCGTGCGGAATCGGAAGCTACCAGCTCGCTCCAACGGATTCTGGATGCTCCTGGATTCAATCCTGGCTCGCCGGTCCAAGTTAAGACTCTGCTCCGTATCCTCGGTTCTGGGGACATTGAGTCCTCGAAGGAGCAGGACATTAACAAAGCAAAGATCAGGCACCCTCTGAATGCTCGCATCCTGGAGCGAGTTCTGGATGCGCGAGGACTCCGGAAACTGAAGACAACTTATCTAAGGACACAGAGCGATGCTGATAAGCAAGGACGAGGAGGAGCCAAGGAATTCCAAGGTCGGATCCTATACGCTCTCAATCCACATGGAACGGACACGGGACGACTTGCTAGTAGAGAGCACCATTTCTGGTGTGGACTTCAAATCCAGAATATACCACGAGGTCCTGAAGTCAAGCAAACATTGTGTGCAGATCCCGGGTTCTACCTTGGTGAGTGCGATCTGGAGCAGGCAGAATCACGAGATACCGCGCATATTGCAGGAGACGAGGCGCTCATTAGAGCAGTCTCTGGGACGCGAGATTTCCACTCAGTTAATGCTAGCAGCTTTTTCGGCGTTACGTATGAATCAATCTATGATGACGCTGCTGGAAAGACTAGAGATAAGCCGTTGCGTGATCTCGCTAAGAGAGTCAACCACGGGGCAAACTACAACATGGGTCCGCTCGTCCTAATTGATACAATGGGACTGGATAAGATTTGGGAAGCTGGGCGCCTCCTCAGGCTCGCATTCACAGATCCTAAATCCATAGCTGAGGAGCTTCTAGCTCGCTTCCATAAAACCTACCAAGCTATCAAAGGGAAGTACTATGTCTCAGTTGTTAATGAAATTGGAACTACCAGGAAACTTGTCAGCAGAGCTTTCCACCACACTGAATATAATGTCAGCCATTATGACCCTGCAGAATACATTGAGCAGGGAGATTGGACTCGATACTGCTTTGGAAATCCAGCTAAAAACAAGCTCGATCTTAATTCTTATGTGGCACACTGCCCGCAATCCTTGAATGCGCGGACATTGAATGAAGCATTTATGAGAGTATTTTATGATGTTGCCCTCCCTAATCCAAAAACTTTCAGATTGCATGCGCAGATACATGACAGTATCTTGTTTAGCTATGCAATCGGGAGTGAATTACATGCCGAACAGGTCAGAGGCTGTATGGAGATTCCTACTACGGTCCGCGATGTATCTGGAACTTATCGAACCTTCACAGTCCCGGCAGCTCTCAAGCTAGGGAAGGTGGATAAAGTGACAGGTGAATTGAAGCGTGCTATTTATTGGTCGGATACTGAATAAGGAATATGGAATGATCTACGGCAAACCACTGTTCAATCCAGACACTGGGCAGTTCTCCTCTCTGGAACTCCACATGGATCGGGCAGGAGCTTCAGATTTCCTCCGCCTCCTCAATCGTGCGCTGAATACTGCAGATTCTCAATTCAACGAAGACTGGATTCAGCTATCCGATAAGCTCGCAGAAGCCTTAGCAAATCCTGGTCATCCCAAGACTCTATAACCACAAGGTCCCCAATGTCTGGAGAAGATTTCTTCAGTGCGTATCTAGCCTACACATCGGACACAGAGTCTCCGATAGCATTCCATCGCTGGAGTGCAATTGCTGGGCTAGGCGCACTTCTTGGACGAAGATACTATTTCCAACACGGCCACTTCACTGTAAATCCTAACATCTATTGCATGCTCATCGGTAATGCAGGTACACGAAAAAGTACAGCCGTTAAGTTGATGAAAAAAGTACTCCAAGAATCCGGATACAACACAATCGCAGCAGACAGAACCACAAAAGAAAAGTTCCTGATGGACCTGGCAGGGGAGACAGGGGAGCATGATACGAAATCTCCTGAGGATTTCCTAGATGAGAATCTATTCGGAACCTCAAGCAGTGATGATGCAGAATCTTTCATCATGGCAGACGAGTTCAATGATTTCACGGGCACAGGGAATGTAGAGTTCTACTCTCTCCTGGGTACGCTCTGGGATTATACGGGCTCATATAAGAATCGAATCAAGACTGGGAAATCTATATCCATACAGAATCCTACAATCTCCATCCTCGGAGGCAACACTCCCACCGGATTATCTCTTGCCTTTCCTCCTGAAATGCTAGGCCAGGGATTCTTTTCACGAATGATCTTTGTATACGGAGAACCTAATGGACGAAAAATTACTTTCCCTAAAGCGCCAGATCCAAGAGCTACAACTGCGCTCAGAGAGCTGTTACTTGCAATCCAAGCGCGGAACCTTGGACCTGCAAATTTGTGTCCGAGAGCAGAACTATTACTTGATAGAATATACAGAACTTCTCGTCCAGTCGACGATGTGCGATTCGAATCTTATTCCACCAGACGTTTCACACATCTCCTTAAGCTCTGCCTTATCACATCGGCAGCTTCTGGATCAACTGAGATATCTGAACGAGACGTTATATATGCTAATACAGTTCTCCACTACACAGAGCATTTCATGCCTAAAGCGCTAGGAGAATTCGGAAAAGCGAAGCACTCGGATGTAAGTCATAAGATCTTGCAGCTTCTAGATTCCACAGATGTGGTAATGAAGTTCCATGATATCTGGAAATACGTAGCGAACGATCTGGAGAAACAGTCTGATCTAGCTACGCTCCTGCAGAATCTAACTGCGGCAGAAAAGCTCCAGATTCTCCCGGGAGCTGAAGGATTCCTTCCTCGTAAGAAGGTTCTTGAGGCGGTAGATTCCTCTGTTATCGATTACACACTCCTCACTGAGGAAGAAAGAAGGGTTATTGTATGAGTCAGTCTCTTGGTTTTGTATGTCTCACTTCGGTCACATCTGAGGGCCCGGTTCAGGAAACCATTCGATACGATCAATTCGTGCGCCAGCTATTCAAGGCAGATACGATGAATCAGATGGTGAATCATGCAGCCCTAGGTGTATGTGGGGAAGCAGGGGAACTGGCTGATTGCCTGAAGAAGCATATCCATTATAACAAACCGCTGAATCACAAGAACCTAGTGGAGGAGCTGGGGGATCTGCGATTCTATATCCAGGCTGTGCAGAATCTCTTTGGGATTACAGAGCAGGAAGTGCTCCAGGCTAATGCAGATAAGTTAGCTACTCGGTATGTGGGCCTGAAGTATTCTGATACGGCAGCCATCCTGCGCGCAGATAAGGTAGGAGAGGGCAAGGGAGAAGGCAGGGAGGAAGTATGAAACCGGGGCCAGCTAAAAAGAAATTCACACGAGAGTCTGCTAATGCAATAGCTTTCGCGGAACTCTGTTTAGTTCTTCACCAAGGTGAATACAGTCGGCCTGAGCTTTGTGAGAAAGTAGGTATCTCAGATTCTACATTGCGCGGCTGGATGCGATATCTCAGATCCCGGAAACTAGTTATCATCTGCGAGCATCGTCGAACTCATATGACTGGCGCCTGTCTACTAATCTATACTTGGAATCATCACTTGGAGGGTAAGGATGCGAAACCTCCTGAGAGACAATCTCTGGCCGAGACTTCTAGGAATTATCGTGCCCGGAAGTCTGTGAAGATTCTTAAATCATTACCCACTGTTGGAGAAACACATGCTCACGAATAAACCTCTCATCATCTATCACGCTAATTGCATGGATGGATTCACCGCAGCTTGGTGTGCTTGGCGCCTGTATGGAGATAACGGTGCTGAATATGTACCTATGAGTTATGGCGATGATATCGCACTCTCAAGACTTAAGGATCGCGTGGTGCATATTCTAGACTTCTCGTTCTCACGCGAGCGTCTGACTGAGATGGCAACCTGCGCGGAAGAACTTGTCGTTCTGGATCACCATAAGACTGCGCAGGAAGCTTTGGAGGGCTGGGAAGACGCGCCGAAGAATCTGCTTCTTACTTTCGATATGCAGCGCAGCGGAGCAGGGATCGCATGGGATTTCTATTTCTACGAAGCTAAACCTCTGCTAGTACAATACGTGCAGGATCGAGATCTCTGGAAATTCGAATACTGGAAATCGAAAGAGATCAATGCTTATATCGCAGCGCAGCCTCGGAATTTCGATTGCTGGGAAGGGTTGCATCGAGGGCTTGATGAATCTCTACAGCCTGCTGTCAATGTCGGAACTTATCTCCTAGCTCAACACTCTAAAACTTGCGAACAGATCGTAGAGCAAACCGCGCGGCCGCTCTCAATCGAAGACTCTCAAGGAACCACACATCATGGACTCTCCTGTAATTGCACCGGCAGCTTTGCTTCAGATGTTGGAAACCTACTCGCAACACGTACTGGATCATTCGGAGCAACTTGGTTCACTGATTCGGAAGGCAATATCAAATGGAGTCTTAGATCAGTTGGAGATTTCGATGTTGCAGCAATCGCTAAAACGTATGGCGGAGGAGGCCACCGTAATGCAGCAGGATTTTCACTACGCTGTCCGGAAGAATCTCGGAACGGGATTGTCATCTGGCACGGAAGGGATGAATGATGGCCTGGGTCACACAAGTCTTATTCCCTGAAGGAATCATCTCCCTTCAGCAGGAGCTAGCTACAGGGCTTCACCCGAAACTGTATGAGATTCTCTCGAAATTCAATTTCAAACCAGATGACTGGGAACTCATTCTATCCCAGGTAGCTGTGTATTGTGGGGTGATCCTAGATGGCACGTATGGAGAGGAGGAGATCAGTAAGCTGGGATTCATTCTTGCCGGGAGGCTTGAGGTATTAAGAGAGCTTCCGGCGCCAGAAATAGTCATTGCACTGCATTGATATTATTTTTTGTGTACTTTAGATTTGGAGATCGAAATCATGAGCATGCACAGCACGCCGCTTACGCAAGCCGAGGAAGCCGGCTTGCGCGCCCACGGCTTAAAGATTGGCACTCCGAGCCAGCTATCGGACGCCTTCCGGCAGGGCATGGCCTACGCACTCGCCGCCCCGGCGCAGCAGCCGGGTCTTTTGGAATGGGCGGTAGCTCGCTGGCGTGACGAGGTGCAGCACCGTCCGCTGATGAACAGAAACCGACGCAGCTTGGATGACGTATGGCGCCAGGTCATCCGCTACGCCGGTGGCGATCCTACTGAGCTGATCGGCCCACCTCACGATGATCTGGCGGCCTCCAATGCACCACAAATCGAAGCCCCATCCGTGAAGTAGCCAAAAAAAAATCTTAGCGAAAAAAAATGCCCCTACCTGGATAAAACCAGGAGGGGCATAATTGTTTGTGGAATTACTTTTATCGGATTGAGAAGATGCTCAGCGTTCGGGGATCGAAATCAGGCAGCTGGCATCGGCGTCACTGGCGCGTCGTCAACCTCCACGCGCGGGCGCTCCGACAACTGACCGAGTGTCTGCAGCTGCTCGGCACAGGCTGCCTCGCAGTAGGAGCACCACCGCGGACTGCGGCAGTTGAGGGCGTCATTGCCGTCACGGAAGCCAAGCTGCTCTCTGGGCCAGAGCAGCCACAGGGCATGGCACTTCGGGCACGTCAGTGGCGTCACAGGGCGCGGTGCGGGTTGGGTCATGGTGTTTCTTTCATAGCGGGTCAGGAACTCACCGGCAGGGGGTCGAAATCAGGACAGCGCCACGTTTGTGATGTTGGCCGTGGCGCCTCCTTTGGTCAGACCAGCAAAAATTCCCTCCATGCCGTGGCACCTGATCGCAGACCCTGCGTAGGAGTACAGCGCGGTGTTGCCGCCGACCGGCACGTTGCACTCGTACAGGTCCATCACCGTGGCGTGGGAGTCACTATTGCCCGCTTGCACACTCGGGTAGTTCGCGCCTGTCGCGACTGTTTGCATGCTGGCTGACACGCCAAGAGTCCCGCCAAACACCAATCGGCGCGCGCTGTCGATGTCGTGCAGCGGACGCCCCTCGGACCCCTGCGTCGGCAGGTTGCTGCCGTAGGTTGGCATGACGCAAATAGCCATGCTGGTCTCGTGCAGTGTGCTGTGATTGTTGGTGTTGGTGGTCACGGGCAGCAGGTTGAGCCCGTCCCACCCATTCCGCCACAGGCATTTGGTGCCAATCTCGACCACTCGCGGGAACCCTCCGCCGGTGGTGGGCGACAAAACGTGAGCGTTCAGGCCATCTTTCCAGTTGTACGCGGCCTCGGTATTGAAGTAAAAGATGTCATAAGCCCCGTAGATGTGGGCACCACCGTTGCCGCTCGCGGTGCCACCGATAAACCCGCCACCATCCATCACCAGGACAGGCCGATACGCCGCCGCGAAATCCGTCGCGTTGTTCGTCGCGGACATAGGCACGCCACCGACAAGGTATACGTTGCTCAGGTAAAACGTGCGCGGCGCGGCCATCGCCGCCTCGACGTTGAAATACCCGTTTACGCCCGTCGATGTGG
>Ga0247723_1000915_pt1 | contig 18454 bp, 32 predicted proteins | sample MSEWelMarce5H_FC_FD_189079 | JGI IMG/M metagenome (GOLD analysis project Ga0247723, IMG submission 189079) | Subsurface sediment microbial communities from gas well in West Virginia, United States - MSEEL Well Study Marcellus 5H_FC | ecosystem: Environmental > Terrestrial > Deep subsurface >... | reverse complement strand
AACAACGCGCAGCAGAAGGTGAAAGTAATGGTTGGGTAGTAAATACAATTAAGGAACTACCTAAAGAATGAGTACAGCAGCCAAGCGTAAAGGCAGCAAAGCAGAAGCAGATGCTGTTAAATGGTTGAAAGCCAATGGCTTTCCATATGCAGACCGCAGAATCGCAGGAGCACAACTAGACAAAGGTGATATCAGCGGTGTGAATGGAGTAACCATTGAGGTTAAAAACCACGTCCGCATGGACTTAAGCGCTTGGGTTAAAGAGTTAGAAGTAGAAATTAAAAATGATAATGCGTGGACTGGAACAGTTCTGCACAAACGGAAAGGTAAGTCAGATGTTGGTGAATGGTATTGCACAATGCCAGCCAACATTTGGCTTGCCCTAATCAGAAAGGCAATGGGTGAAACATAGTATCGCAGACTACTTAAGATACGTAGGCGCAGCCGTGCCTGCTGAGGGACACGGCTGGCGCAAAATTAAGTGTCCATTTCATAGTGATAGTCATGCATCAGCAGGTATTAACTTTGAAGAAGAAAGATTTAAATGCCACGGATGTGGTGTTGGTGGAGATGTATACGATTTAATTATGCATAGGGAAGGAGGTAACTACAGTGAGGCTGTCAAATTCGCACAGACAATTTCTCTTGCAGGCGACGCACCAGTACGCAAGTCAAATTCATCTAGCAGCAGAGTATCTAGCAACACGCAATCTCTCGGTCGCAGAGGCGCAACGCTTTCATCTTGGAGTGGTAAAGGACGCTCTTCCAGGTCATGAACAATACATAGGTAGACTAGCAATACCATACATAACGCCATCAGGTGTAGTTGATATTAGATTCAGAGCAATAGGTAATGCTGACCCAAAGTATATGGGCATGCCAGGTGCTAAGACCAGTATGTTCAACGCACAAGTAGTTCTTACTGCATCAGATTATATCTGTGTGACAGAAGGAGAAATAGATTGCATTACTATGAGTGTAAAAACTAATCATCCATCTATAGGTATTCCAGGAGCCAACAACTGGAAACCATTCTACTCTAAAATATTAGATGACTTTGATACTGTAATTGTATTAGCAGATGGTGATTCAGCAGGTATGGATTTCGGAAAGAAAGTAAGTCGAGAGTTGGGTAATGTAAACATAGTACAGATGCCAGAGGGGCATGATGTTAATAGCATAGTAATGCTAGAAGGAGCGGAGTTTATAAATGAACGAGTCCGAAAATGCCTTTCTGAATAACGGTGAAGAAGTATGGGATTTTATTAAAGAACATCCTAGATACATAGGCATACCAATCTCCAATAGTAAAGGATTAGATATCCTTAATGCGTTAAGAGATGTATGGATGGCAAATAAAACAGACCCACAAAAAGCAAACAGTATGTTAACTATGCTGGCAGCAGTGTTAGTATCATCAGAAGCAGGGCACGGAGATGAGATTGTAGAAGAAGTGTTAGTACAAGAAGCAATGATGGACTTTGAAGAACAGGCTAGGGAGATACTTGATGAAAGACCTGAGTAATTTTGAAGATATATTAAATGAACTGCGTATAATTATGGTGCGTAAGCATCAAGACTACGGCCCGTTTAACATAGCCAATGCTCCAGGTGGGGCAATGAATGGATTGCTTGTGCGTATGCATGACAAAATGGCACGATTGGAAAACCTTTACTACAAAAGTAACGACACGCCCAATTATGAAAGTATTGAAGATACCTTTATTGACCTAGCAAACTATGCAATAATCGGACTATTGGTGCAAAGACGACAATGGGAAGGCGTAGCAGAGGGATAACGTGGACTACTTAGAAGAGTATGAGCAAATGGTTGTGGCTATTGCTGCCGAATACCAGCGCAAATACCCAATGACTGACCAGCAAGACATACAGCAGGTGCTGTGGATATGGTTTGTCAGTCACCCAGTTAAGTATAAAGAGTGGTCAGCACTGCCAAGAAAAGACAAGGACAAACTCATAGCCAAGTCTCTTCGCAATAAAGCAATTACTTATTGCGAACGCGAAAAGGCACGGACGGTTGGCTATGAGTTGCTTGACCTTTACTACTACGATGCATCTGTTATTGAAGCGTTCTTACCATCAATTATTGCTGAGTCGTATGAGATTCCAACTAAAATCAAAGACCTTAACTTTAAGTTTAACAAGTCAGAATCTGCTAATGATGGCAACAACTGGCTAGTACTTAGGTCTGATATTGCAGCAGCATATTATAAACTGTCAGAAGCAAAACAGTTTATCCTCAAGGTTAGGTTTACAGTTGACAATGTCGAGTGGAGTGAGACAGCCAAAGAGTTAGACACAACACCAGATGGTGCACGGATGAAAGTTCAAAGAACTATTGCATCTCTGATTAGAAATCTAGGTGGATGGAAGCCACAACCTGATGATGATTTAGTAGAGGCAGATGATGACGAACGAGGAGAATGATGTCGTTAAAGAAATCAGAGAGTTACTACATCCAACGGATTACACACACGCTATGGATTTGCGAGGAGAATCTATTGGAGATGTTTGCATATGTGGAGGGGATGTATTTCATGCGCTTGTTGCATTTGACCAAGGTGAAATATGCTTTTATTTCCTTGATGGAGAGTGCGCTAACTGTGGGTCTATGGTCACACTCCCTCACCCAAAGAACGAGGAGTTTGACTAATGCCACTATTTGATTTTAAATGTAATTACTGCACAGATGTAATAGAAATTAATGAGAATATTCCCCCTGCATGTAAAACTTGTGGCGAAGTTATGCAGCGTATATGGTCAGCACCAGCCGTTAAATTTAATGGCTCAGGTTTCTACTCAACAGGAGGATAAGTGGAGTACCCAGAATGGAAAGGCACACCTAACTGCAGGAGTGTAGAGTCAGAAGAGTTCTTTGTACCAGATGGTAGTTCTACATATAGAGAAGTTAAGATGCTTAAGAAAATTTGTAGCAACTGTGAAGTTAAAAAACAATGCTTAGACTACTCACTTAAGAATGCGGTCTTTGGATTTTGGGGCGGTACTACAGAGTATGAACGTAAACTAATGAGAAATAAACTTAACATTACAGCCAAGCCACTATACTTAGGATACCCATGAGCAAACTATCAGACTTCGACTTAGACCTAGCAAAGGGACAAGAAGGAGAAGGCTTAGTAGAACAACTACTAACAGGTGGCAAAACAGTAGAAGTTAAAACAGATTTGAAATGGAAAGATACTGGCAACTTATATATTGAAACAGTTTGCTGGTCACACAACAATGAGAATTGGTATCTATCAGGATTGTCCAGTACTAAAGCAGAATACTGGGCTTTTGTATTGGAGGGGGCAACCCTGCTGGTGCCAACGGAGGTATTAAAACAAGTAGTAACGGTTCGGGGAAGAGCCATTACTTGCAACATACCTCCCAACCCTAGTAAGGGTTACCTTATTAAGGTTGAAGATATATTAAACATGCTACAAAAATAAGAAAAAACCCCCAGTTCTGGCTGTCTACTACCAGTACTGGGGGTTTCTTGTCTCTATGGGGCTGCTAGGCCCTTTAAATGGGTACTACTTGGAGCCTAGTCCATATTCAGTTTCAGTCTTATCTGCCCACTTAGCCAGTGGAGCGGTGATACCACCGATTAGAATAGCATGCTCAGGTTGCATATCTACTAGCAACGCTAGACCCATGGTCACAGCCGATGCAAAAACGGCACGTAGATAGGATTTAATTGCTGCTACTTGCTTTGGTCCAATGAACTTCTTAACTAGTTTTTTCATTTGTTGCCTTTCTTTTTTGGTAGTGGCTTTAGTTTTGAAACTACTAATCTGGCTTGATTAGCAGTTGAAAACTTAACCTTTTTTAACCACGGAAACCACGGAGAATCGTCATTCCCGCAATTGTCTTTGATTGATATATGTAAATGTTTGTTATGTGGATTACCTTTAGTGTATGGCTTATCGCCTCTGCCTGGAATCCATATCTGACCCTTGAAGATTAAATACTTGACACGCTTGTCGCGCTTGAGTTGCTCATAGATATCAGCGCAATCAATACCACGAGCAGGGTCATGAGTTAAATCTACACCAAGCCCTGTGTTATGGTCGCTGTTGGGGTTCTGTGCCAGATGTGCTTTCGACGGCAGAAGTCCATCGGATGCTTTCATACGCGATGGAGATATCGCTGTGGCTTGTCGAAGGACAGCAATAGCGGCAGGTGTGGCTCTCTTGGCAACAGGCTTCATTAGTCATTCTCTTCCCTTTTGAATCATAATTTGATACAAGATTTCTACTTTTTCCTCAAGTCTAATAACTGAATCTTTAAGACTTGTACCAGAATTTGGTTTAAGTTCATAAAGATAATGCTTAACTAGCCACCTAACAGAGGTAGCAAAAGCAGCAACAAGAGTACAAATAGAGATGGCTAGACCTAGCCATTGGGTAGCAGACATTACACAGTCCTTATCGTGATATCAATGATGCCACCATAACCATTAAAGCCACGGTCTGGTGGAGTTAGTCGGGTAAATGAAATTTGTTCAATGACAGCCTGACGTAATTCACCTGTAGTTAAGTCTTGCCATGTGACAACGTCACCATTTTCTTCAATAGATTCTAGTATTTGAATCCTATCGAAAGCACGACCATCGTATCCAAGTTGTACGTTGTATCTGTCTGTCTCCACGTCATAACAATAGACGGGAAATTTCATTACTCTCTGGCGTGGAGTAGCAATAGTTGCCTTTGCCTGATAGCCCTTCATAACTGGACCTTCTGAAGCAGTAGTACCATCACGATATAAAACAAACTTATAAGCCAAGTATTCCTGTGCTTCCTGTGGGTTAGATGTAGTTACCTCAACTGGTGGCACGGATGCGTCGTATGAAACGACGTCATACTCTGTGCCATCTGCTGCAACTGTTTCTAGAGTCATTGACCCATACTCAAAATCACCGCGTGCAACAAGACGCTTAAAGTTTTTAGGTTCAAGGGTATTGTATCTAATGTAACCTGTCTGCAAATATCCTGTTGGAATTAGGTCAGTATCATCTTCAATATATGTTGAACCAGTAATATTAACAAGGGCAGTAGATGATGTGACAGCAGTAGAAGCAACTGTTGCTGTTACTGCACTTGTGTATGTAAAGGTTGTAGTTGTAGCACTTGTAATAGTCCACTCATTAGTGGTTGAATTAAAGTTAGAATCAACACCCTCTACCCATACTAAATTTCCAGCAATTAAACCATGTGCAGATGCAGTTGTCAGCGTAGCAACACCTGATGTCATTTGCTTATTGGTAATCGTACCACCAACTGAAATAGCAGAAGTTGCAAAAACAAGTTGGTCAGTTCCATTAGCAAAAGCACAACTAGTAGTAACATGTCCTGTTACTCCACCATAATAAATGTCATTTGCATAAGCAAAACGTAATGGGGCAATCTCTAAACTTAAGTCAATACGAATAACACCAGGCTCACCATTTACACCAGTAGCACACCAAACAAAGTGGTCACGGCTAGCAAAGTCATAACATGGCTGTGATGTTTCTACAATAAGAGGACCATATGATAGTGAACCATCATTGTCATTGACAGCAGCAACACGGATACCCTTGTTAGTGCCAATCATCATGTAGCCTAAATAGTAATGAATCTTGTGTACTACTTCACCTACTGGCATTTCCGCTGCTGTGATAGCAGATGTCAACGTTGGCATTACACCAGCAGTTGACAACGTAAACTTAATAATTGTTGATTGAATGCCATTGTAACCAGCCACATAAATAGCAGGACCAGAGGCTGCAACTGATGTATATACATGTGTTGTTGATGGATGTGTATATACAGCAGTAGGCATAGCAGATGCATTAGGAGCAAACTCATATACCTTGTTGTCAGCACACATAACAATACGCTCTTTAACATATTCCATTGTTGCGTTAGAGACTGTACCAATTTCATCAAACATAAGAGTAACATCGGCAGTAGATGCTGATGTACCAGTTAATGGCTTCTTATATACTTCCTTTTTGGTAGAAGAATTAGTAATCCAATAAGCATTTACGCCATCATCGCAAATTGCATAAACTCGTGTAGCAGTTCCAGAATTATAGTCTACAAAATTAGTTAGGTTTCCATCAATATCAATCTTGTCAATATCATACTCATCAGAAAGCAACACACCTTGTGTGTTGTTCCATTTAATTGAACGAACAAATTGATTTGGTCTACCAGTTGTTTTTAAAGCACCAGTAGTAAGATGACTTACATTAACATTGTTAAGTAAAGTTACTTCACCTGGTGTCCATACATCTACACCTTTGCTATCGGCAAAGCGATAATGCTCAGGTGAATTAGGAGCAGTCTGGGCTGGGTCATAAAATGTTATACCGTCTCCACCATGAAAAGATTGTTGACTACGAATCCACCAACCAGTAAGTGATTGCTCACCTGGTTCAGGTTGATTATCAAACTGGTCTTTACGAAATGGTGCTGTCTGTCGGATATATGGACGTGCATCACTAATTGCATAGATAAATGGCACGCCTCCAATGGCTGTGTCATATGCAATATCAGTATTCTGCCAGATAGCAGAGGTTGAAACTATACCAACGTCAACAGCAATTGCTCGCGTCGAACGACCTTCGGTAATATCACGACCAGCCACGTAAACTCCTTAGTCTTTTTTGTTTTTCATTTGTTCTTTAAGGTGTTGCATACTCCAATACATAGCGTAATAATCCATGTCTAGGGAGAATCTTTTAATATGTCTAACTAAAGCACCAGTGTGTGCATACAGGGGAATACCTGCTGCTTGCATCTTACGGAAAAAGACAATGTCTTCACCAACATACTTGTCGCCAACGTTTTCTTGTTCGGCAAACATTGACTCACCAGGAAACTTCTGGCGCATAGGTTCAATAATTGACTTGTGCATCAACACAAATCCAAACCCTGCACTGTCCACCTTAATCAGTTCATTAGGTGGTAGTGGGTGAATATGCTGAATGGAAAACTCATCTACGTCAAGGAATAGTGCTGGGTATGGCTTAGCCAATGTACCCTCATTTTCCTTGGAGATGAAGTAAGTTCCGCTAACGACTGGCTTGCCAATCTTATCGGCAGCATCCCATAGTTTTGCAACTACCTCCATGTTGACTACAATATCTGAGTCAATCCATAGTAGCCAGTCACTCTTGATATGGTCAGCCCAGTAGTCAAACAGAACCTGACGTTGTCTGCCAATCTGATTACCCTGCACTCGCATACTGTGAGTCAGTTCGATGCCGTTATTAGAGCACTGTAGTGCTACACTAACGACACCTTCTGTGAACTTTCCATCAGTGTTACCGTTGTCACACCAGCCAATTGCTAGTGTTCCCTTATTTACTTTACCCATAGTGTCCCCCTATTAGTTTTGTTTATAGAAATTAATTTTCGTATTCAAATGTATCTGTTGTTGCGTTATAAGTATCTTCGCTTGCAGCATACTTGCCTCTGAAACTTCCATTGTATGAAGTCTGAAGCCACTCTGTATCTGCTCCAAATGTCTCTTTACAAAATGCAATCCCAATTGGTTCTGACTCTGGGAATGGTTTGTTTTCTACTACTTCATTATCGATAACAATAACTTCACGAACGATGTTATCTTCCATTCTTGCAAAATGTGCCATTGTTTATCCAATCACTATGATTACTTGACCTGAGCCACCTTGAGAGGAGAAATTTTGAGAACCGCCTCCGCCTCCGCCCGTGTTAGCGGTACCATTATCAGGAACATCTGATACTCCACCTCGACCAGCACCACCACCACCCGAACCACCTGCGCCACCTGTTACAGTACCTTGTCCCCCACCACCGCCACCTCTTGTAATAGATGAACCTGTAATAGAACTAGCAGTTCCATTACCACCAGCACCTCCAGTACCAGCACCAGCGTTACCAGCACCGCCTACTGCACCCGCGCCACCTCCGCCTCCACCTGAAGAGTTTGAAGTGCCACCTGCGTTTCCTTGGCTTAGAGTTGAAGAACCACCTGCATTATTAGCGTTAATTCCTCCGCCACCGCCTGAGCCCCCATTAAATCCTGGGAAATTGTTACCGCCACCAGCGCCACCGCCAACACCAACTATGTTTCCTAAAGCACTAGCAAATCCATTGTTTGACCTACCGTTTGTTACACCAGCACCAGCACCAACTGTAACGGTAAGAGTTCCTGCGGGTAGTAAAGCACTTGCTGTATAATAGTAACCACCAGCACCTCCGCCACCACCTGCACTAGAACCACCACCACCACCGCCAAGAACTAAAATCTCAGCAGTGCCAGCAGTACCAATAGTAATAGAACCAGAACCATTAAAACGATAAACAGTTTTAGGAGAACGAGTACTTGAGTCAATGTTAGGTGAACCAGTAGTACCAGTAACTGTTGCTTTACCAATACCACCTAATGAAACTGGACTAAATAAAGGCATCTATATCTCCTATGCGTACTTAACTGGACCAACACCAAGAACGGTGTAGGTTGGCGTTGATGCTGTTTTAATAATTGTAAACGAGTAAGCATCAATAGATGATGCGTTACCAGAAGCAGGAGCAGTACCACCACTCCACTTAGGAGTAACTGCGCTTCCATCAACTTGGAATCCTGTCTGATAATAAGCAGTACCACCATTTGTAACTAAAAATGCTACAGTAATAGTATCACCAACAGCCAGAATTGAATTTAATGTAGTGCCTGAATTTCCACGCACATTGAGTGTCCAGTTACCAGAAGCATTTGTTGTGTAATACAACGCTCCTTGAGTTACTGCATCAAAGGCAACAGTTCCAGTGGCTGCTGTTGCTGAAACAGTCCATCGTTCTTCTGGAGATTTTACAATTGCTCCATCAAGTAATGGACTTGTTAACGTTTTGTTAGTTAATGTCTGAGAGGAATCAGTATCAACTAAAGTTTTAGATGTTGGGATTGTTGTACCATTAACTGATGTAGCAGTTGCTACACCTAGAACAGGTGTAACAAGAGTAGGTGTATTAGCAAATACTAAAGCACCAGAACCAGTTTCATCAGAAATAACACCAGCCAATTCTGCAGAAGTTGTTGCAGCGAGTGCTGATAACTTATCTGTAGTAACAACTAAAGTCTTAGATGCAGGAATAGTAGTTGAATTAATAGTTAATCCATCAACATTTGTAACAGTTGCACCAGAGTTGATAGTTGTGCTACCAAGAGTAGGTGCTAAGTAAGATGCTGTTGTGGTAATTTGTACCCAGACAGAGCCTGACCATACAAACATAAGATTAGAAACATTGTTCCAATACATAGCACCTACAATAAGTGTATTGCCGTCATTGTCTACTGTAGGAGCAGATGACTTGCTACCAAGGTAGCGGTCGTCAAACTCATCATATGATGTAGCAGCCGATGTCGCGCTAGTTGCCGCAGAAGAGGCTGAAGTTGCAGCACTAGATGCGCTTGTAGCAGCAGCACTTGCTGATGTTGCAGATGCTGTAGCACTAGTTGCAGATGCTGTTGCGCTATTGGCTGAAGAAGTTGCACTTGTTGCTGCTGAACTTGCACTCGTAGCAGCGCTTGATGCGCTAGTAGATGCATTAGTTTCGCTTGTAGATGCTGCGGTAGCAGATGTTGCTGCCGAACTTGCGCTAGTTGCCGCCGCTGATGCAGATGTCGCCGAGGCTGTAGCAGATGATGCCGCTGCTGATGCTGAAGCCGATGCACTTGTAGCACTTGTGGCTGCTGCCGTTGCACTTGCTGCTGCACTAGCAGCAGATGTAGATGCTGCTGTTGCTGAGCCTAGAATGCTATCTACATAATCCTTAGGAGTTGCAGAAGACGCTGACATTCCTGCAGAAGATAAACCAGTAATTACTGGCGAACCTGAAATAGTAGGACTTGTTAAAGTTTTATTTGTAAGAGTTTGTGTTGCAGTAGCAATAACTATTGTACCAGTTGTATCAGGTAAAGTAATTGTATTATCTTGTGTAGGGTCAACTACTGTAAGAGTAGTTTCAAAAGCATCAGGTGTTGCACCCTCAAAAACAATATTTGCTTCTACACCAAAAGAACCTGAAATACTAGGACTACTAATTGTAGGGGCTGTAAGAGTTTTGTTCGTCAGTGTCTGAGTGTCAATAGTTCCAACTACAGAAGAAGAGTTAGAAATGCCGTGAACACCTGTAGCGGCTTCAATGTGAGCATTTGCTTCACGATAGTCACGACCAATAGCCATGTGGCGAACCACTGCACCAGCAGAGTGAGCCTGTGCAGAGGAACCATCAATATTACGACTGATTGTAAAAGTATTAGTTGATACTGCAGTTACATCTACAATTTCTTCAATTGATGTATCTGGGTCAATAACAATTGTAAAAGTTGTACCACCAGCAACTGACTGCCCACCCAAGAGTGCAGTACCAGACTGAACAACTATTGTTGATGCACCAGCAGTAACTGCGCTTGTTAGCGTAGTCTGTTGGGAACGCGAAGAGTAATTTCTAGTTGTCATTTATATTCCTATCGGCTGTAGTGAACTCGTGTTGGATATAGAGTTAATTGCTTTTGTTTTTCTTCATTTAGACGTTGTTGATATAGTCCAAAGATTTGACGTACCGCTGTATTAGATGCACCAAATGGACGCTTAGAATCAATCTCATCAGCCTGTGGACTGTACTGAGCAGCACGGGCTGGGTCAAGATAAGACAACAGTCTATAGGCTGCGCCTAAAATAATTACATCTTTAACCGTAGTTGATAATCCAGTTTGTGTAGAAAAGTCTTGTGAGTTGCTTGTAAAAATAAGTGGAGAAGTAGCATACATAACTTTAACAGTTCTACCAGGAATAATAACATCATGAATAGTTACAGTTTGTGAACCGCCACCCCATGTTGCTGTGTCAGCAAGTGGGTCAAAAGTCCATCTACGAACTCTAATCCATTCTTTTGTTGGTCCAATATCTTGCCATGACATTGTCAAAATATTTTCTATTTCTAAATCTTGAAATTCATAAGTAGTTACTGCTGCATTGTAAGTAAAAGATGTTTGCTTAACTGCATAGATAGCAGAACCAACCGCTTCAATAGTATCGTTAATAGCCTTCTTAATAACATAGCGTGGAAAAATAGGTGAGATAGTAACCTTTGTATCCGCAGTATGTGTTGCAGCAGTTGTTCCTAAATAGCCTCGCCCATAAGGGGCGACTGTTGCTGTACCACCAACACGGTCAAATGAGTCAACCCACATTAACTCTTCATCAATTTCAAGTATGCCCTTACCTACATTGCTAGTATCTCCAAGAGACAAAATTGTAGGTGAAGTACTTGGTGATGTTAATCCCGTTACTGCAGTTTTAAGATAAGTAGAACGGTCTTGCTGGTAGGTATAGCCAGATAGATTGATAAGTACTTCATCAATCATTTGCGTTAGTGTTATTGTCATAGGTTTATGCTCCTTAGTGCAACAACGGCTGATAGTCCAGTAGTTCCTGCTAGTTCATTACATACGGCATTTAGCATCTTGTAATCTTTAGGTTGACGACTTGCGCTGGCTTTAATGTTTAGTGCAGCAATAACACCTAAACCATTGGTTGATGCATATGCATTTGCAGCACCTTGTTCTGACTTATATGCCGTTAATGCTGGATATGTTCCACCATTTGCAAGACGATTTAACTCGTCAGTAAGTGTGCTACCTGCTTCTCCCGTTGCCATTATCTAAACCTCGCAGCCTTCTTTGCTATTGACTTTGGTTGTTTTACAAACTGTTTACCTTTAGCATTACCTTTGGCTTTGGCTTTATTGGTTGCTGCTTTTTCTGCAGGGCTTAATGCGGCCCATGCTTTTTCAGGTAAATATCTTTTCTTGCCTTTTGATGGCTTACCATCAGAGGTCTTCCATTTTTGTGCAGTCCACTTTTTAAGTGATTGCTGTGACTTAGCAAGTGCCATTACTTGTAACCGCCTCCTGCTTTTTTATATTCAACAGCAAGTAGTTGTGCTTTACGGGCAGACCATTCACCAGGGTCTCCACCCTTAGAACCAGCCTTAATCTTCTTAAACAAAGAAGCACGCATTGCTGGTTTGGTGTAGTTGCCAGCAGCATTAACTTTAGACTTAGCCTTTTTCTTTGCTACCATTTAACTTTGTCCGCCCAGTATGCTGCACTCATTTTGCCTTTGGCAATGTTTTTTGCATGACGTGCCTTAAATGATGCTTGACGTTTTGTAGGTTGTCTATCGCCAGTCACGCCTTGCTGACCAAAGCGAATAGTCTTAACCTTGTTTCCCTCTTTAGCCACAACAACGTGTGACTTTTTTGGGTGGTTTGGCGTACGCTTAGGTTTATTAAAGCCTGATACTCCTGCTCGCTTTAGTCTTGGGTCTGTCATTTTTAACCGTATGTGTTGTAAACTGGGTTAACTGTTGGTGCTTTAGCAATTCCACCGCTATTGCGATTTGAATATGCATAGATTGGCTTATTCAATTCGCTATTAGGTACTTCTATGCCTAAGTTAGGAAACTTAGTTGTACCTTTACGTGCTGCACGCTTAGCGGCAACTTCTGCTGCCTTATCTGCTGCTGCCTTTTCTCTTGCTTTAATTGCTGCTTTTCGTTCTGGAGACAGCGCATCAAATCTTGCCTTCGCTGCTGCTTCAGCAGCCTGTTGGCGTGCCAATGCTCTTGCCTGGCGTTCTGTCAAACTTGCCATAATTTTTTCTTCGCTTTCTTAATTGTATGTGTTATAGACTGGATTAACTGTTGCTGCACCAGCAATTCCACCAGTAACGCGATTTTCATAAACTGGCATTGTGCTCATTGGTGGGTTATATCGTGGCGGGTCTACGATTAACTTAGGTTCTTTCTTTCGCGCTGCACGCTTAGCCGCTGCTGCGGCTGCTGCTGCTGCTCTTGCTTGTTCTCTTGCTAGTGCTTGCGCTTGACGTTCCGTTAAACTTGCCATTGTTTTTTCCTATCCTCTTGTGTACTTGCCTTTTGAGTCAAACTTATCTGAACGTGTACCAGGCTTGCCTTTAACAATTGCTCTAGCAACTTCTGCTAATTGCTTATCCCAGTTATCACTAGAAGCATTAGCATTTGCTTTTACAGTATTGGCATTTCCTGGACCGCGCTGCTTATAATCCTGTGAAGCAGCAATACCAGTACCCATCGCTGTAGGAATATCACGAACTTCTCGTGCTACTGTTTTAACTCGCTTAATAACTTTTTTAATAGGGCTTGCCATTATTTTTTCTTTCCCATCTTTTTCATACCAGAAACTTTTTTAAGATTCGGGTTGGCTTTAACTGCAGCCTTGCTGGCTTTGCGTGCACCTGCTGCAAGAATTGCACCAGCGCGTTTCATGCCAACACCCTGTTTGGCAGCAATCTTCTTTTGAACTGCTTTAAATCCAGGGTGTGCTTTTTTGGCTGACATTACTTCTTCTTGCCCATCTTTTTCATAACTACCTTCTTAGCAACAGCCTTCTTAGCAACTCTCTTCTTCATACCCTTTTTTACTTCCATCATCTTTTCAGACTTGGATTCCATCATTTCGCCAGCGGCATATGCCTTGGCTGCCTTCTTACCTGCAGGTGTGTATGGGAACTTCTTTTTTCCGACCATTGGCATTATATTTGTCCTATCTCTTTCATTACTGCTACGGTTGATTTGTTTACTTTGGTTGCATCAGGCATTGTGTTCGAGTTGTATGGCTTGCCTAATACTTCGGAAGCCTTTTCGGCTTCACGAATCTTTTGCATTGATGTACCGCCAGGTTGTATACCTTGTGCTCTGGCTTGTTTGTAAGCATCTAACTCTTGATTAAATGCTTTTTGTGACCTTTGACGACGAGAGTCAGCATCACCTGTGCCTAGTTCAAGGGTCATAACTTTGCACCCAAAGCATCCTTCTACATATTCAGGATGTGTTTGTATTTGATGTAGGCTCATACTTCTGTAAAATTCGCTTCTGTTATTCCTACACCACCAGCAATAAGTGCTGCCTTAGTAGTGTCATCTACTGTGTAGTTGTATCCACCACGATAAACAACTGGGTACTCTGGTAAATCAGAATCAAGTGGATAGCGTATCTGTTGATACTGTCCATTAGTATTTAATACAATAGAAATACCACGGTCCAACTTATAAAACTCAAACAGTCTATGCATACCAGCAGGACCTTCTTCAACTGTTGGTGTTTTAAATAACCAGTTAGACATTCATCCTCCTTTAGTGGACTCACCATAAGGCTGGGTTTCCCCAGCCCTACAGTCAATTAACTACTAGAGAGCAGCGATTGATGAACCAGATGTGATTCGGTATAGAGCCTCATCACGGTAAACTGCAAAGCCAAGTACGCCGTACCAACCCATTGGGCGGAAACGCATCAACTTATCAGTTACGTTACCAATAACTACGTGTGGCTCTTCTGCTACGGCTTCTGCCATTGCCTGTGAACCACATGCGATTGTGTTGTATACACGTGTTACTGGAGTTACAGTTACAGTTGTTGAAACTGTTACTGCTGCTGTGTTTGCTGTGTCTACAGTAAATGTAGTTGTTGAACCTGATGTAGTGATAGCAGTAATCTTTGCACCTGAAGCGATACCTGTTCCTGCAATCTTGTCACCAACTTCAGCACGTGTTGCAATAACTGCAGATGAAGCAACGCCGAATGTAAATCCTGCTGATGTTCCTGCTACTGTTACTGCTGTTGTTGCTAGTGTTGACTGGTCTGCACCTGTCTTAGCATTGTATAGACGTGATGACTCTACGAAGAATGCACCTTCGTACTCACCGATTTCTCCAGCCCAAATCTTGTTTGAGTTTTCTGCAGACTGTGAGTTTGGATAGCGCCATCCTAGGTCGCCTGTCTCGGCACGAAGGTCGTGTGAAACTTCTGGGTGAATACCTACCCAGTATGCACTTCCACGACGAGCCTTTGCCTTGTTAGCACGCAACTTTGCTACAGCGCGACGAATGTCTGCTGAGTCAATTGTGTCTGCTGCGTCTACGTTAGCAACTGCTGTTGCGTTACCTGCGAAAATGTTGTTTGAACCTGAGCGTAGTGTGTTCATTGCAACCTTGTCGATAGAATCTGCCAAGTTATATGCAATGATGTTAGCAATTGCTGGGTCTACATCTGCAAGTGAGAAGAGTTCCAATGCGCGAGTTACTAGAACTGCGTTACCGTACTCATTAAGTGTTACTGTGACAGAGGTTGGTGTTGTCAGTGCTACTGCATCTGGGTCAACTGTCTCTGTTAGTGTTCCTGTTACTGCATCAAGGTCAACGTACTTCTGTAGAACTACTGTTGAACCTGGAATTGATTGCTTTGCTGGACGCTTGTCTGCGACAGAACGAATTAGGGGTTCTGAACGGAGAGCGAACTCGAGAAGACGGTCATACGCCTTCTGTACGAGACCTGCGCCACCTACTGTACCGCCGAATGATGTACTCGACGTATCTGTATATGCGTTAGGCATGTGTGGTCACCTCCAAGTGACTATGAACGGATATTTATTGTTGTGATTGAAGAAAAGCCATGAAGTCTTCAGCGTTCTCAAAATTGCCATTTAGTCGAGCGTTGATGTCATTTGCTTTATCTGGCGAAATACCCTGCTGCGTCACAATGTCTTGCTGGCGTAGTGCCGCAAGATTGAGGTCGTCATTATTTGACTTAGGTTCATATCCAATTAAATCTCCATTGTCAGATAGCCAAGTATTAATTGACTCTTCATTAACTTCGGAAATATCCTTTAGGATTAACCGTGCTGCTTTAGTATTTACGCCCTTCTTTTCTAGGAGTTCTTTAACGGTTGACTCACGCTGCGCCTTGGAGAATACCTCAAGTTGCTCTGTAAGTTCTTTAATACGCTTTTCATCTGAACGCTTTGCTTTCCGTAACTTCTTTACCAAGTCACTTCCATCATAGTTATCGATGTCTGTATCAAAGTCATCGTCTTCTTCATCCCAGTTGTTGTTGCTCATAGCAACCCACCCTTCTATTCGTTGTTAGTTCGCAGGCCACAGTTCAGTTCGGGGAAACTGGCTGGCTCCTACTATCGGTCTATTACGCTGCATGGGGCCGATAGGTCCATGTCAGGATTTTAGAATTGGCCTGTACTTGATTCAGTAAGGCTAGTTTTGTTGGTTCCACTTGAACCACTAAATGTTCCAACTTCTCGCTTAGATAAATTTTGTCGTCTACGCTGAGCAGAGGCAAGTTGGTTAAATACTTCTTGTTCTGCCTGACCAAGGTCATAACCTTCAAGAGTTTTTCCATAGATATCAGATAGTCTCTTAGCATCAGGCAAAATATCTGCAATAGTTGCATAACCCTTTTGTGCTTCTGCTTGAGTGACTCCCTGTGCTGCTAACTGTTCGGCAACCTGAACACCAGCAGCAATACCCTGACGGGCTGCAGCAACACCAATTTCAGCAGCCTGAACTTGACGCTCAATCTTTTGAAACTGTTGGTTAGGGTCAAGGACATAAGCCACAAGGTCATTTTGCCCAATGTTATAAAACTCTTTTAATTGTCTTGTGATTGCTGGGTCAGCATTTTGTATTCGTTGAACCGCAGTAACAATACGATTAGATAGTTCATTAGTAGAAACATCATTAGCAATAAACTGAGACACATAATTATCAGTATCAAACTGTCTTAATCCGTATGCTCGCAATGCTTGGCGATAAGAATCTTCCATACCAATATAAGTACCTGGGTCTAAAACAGATAGTCCCTTTTTAAGACGTTCAGTATTAGCCTTAAAGCGTTCTTTATATTCGTTTGTTTCTGCTAGTTCAAGGGCAATAGTTGATTCTGTTGAACCATTAATTACTAACTCTTTAATTTTAGGAATCAAAGACTGTAAACCATATTGAGCAAAACGAGCAGTTAAAGATGCTAATGCATTTTCTTTACGCTGTCTTTCCTCAAGTGTTGTGCCTTCAGGAACATTATTACCAGTATTAGGAACAAGTGGTTTACCAAGAACTGGCTTGCCAGTAACTGGGTCAATTACAATTTGATTAGGATTATTTCTATTAGGGTCAACTATAAGTCGATTATCAATAGTATTATTTTCATCAACTGGTTGTTCTGTTATATTAGGAACTTCAGTCATGCCATAATCTGCTTCATTGACACCTGGGATATACTTGCTGTAATCCATATTAGGAGTATAACCATTAGGCCTTGGTTGTTCACCTAATGTGTATCTTCCTTGGTCATCAATTAAAACTTGAAAACCGCTAACAGGGTCAACCGCAAATCCGCCCTTAAGACCAATTTCCTTAAACTGTTTCAACTGTTCTGGAGTAAGTTGGTTCTTGCTTGGGTCGATAATAAAATTTGGTCTAGCGTTTGGCTCATCAAAGATTTTTCTATCAACAACTGTTCCAACTTTGTCTTTACCGATTAACCAAGTTTCAGGCTTATTAGCAAGAGAAGATGAAGCAGCACCACGACCACTGTTTTTCATGGCCTTCAAAACTTCATCTGCTATGCCTAAATCTTTTGATTCTCGCTTTGCATTTGCTGCCAACTGTCCTAAAGCAGCGCGTACTTTTTCCGCAGGAGTCCAAGACTGTTGCTTACCTGTTATTGGGTCTATAGATATTCCACCAGGAGTCTTGTCTGCAAGAGCAGCCTCTGTGACAGCATCAATAATTTCTTTAGGTGTGCGCTTTTTTCCAGTCTTTGGGTCAATAGACCACTTCATAACCGAAGAACCAACAACTCCACCTGCTCCAGTATCTGGATTGTTTGCAAGTATTTGCTCTATGTATTTTTTATTATTGGCTGCTTCTGCATCTGCCTGTTTTTTTTCGTAGGCTTCTTTTGCTGTTGGTCGAGCAGCCTTTTGTTCTGCAAGTTTCTTTTCGCGCTCAGCCTTCATCGCCGCTAGGCGCTCTTCTGTTGTTCCTCTTGGAGAAGTTGGAGAAGTTTTATTGCCTGATGCTTCTTGAATACCTTTAAGATTTGTTGTATCAGCCATTAAATTAACTTCCATTCCCTAAGAATACTAGCGCCAATTTGGTCAAAACTATCTATAGCATTTTTAGTATAGAGATAATCATCTTGAGACTTAAGAACTTTTTCTGCTTCCCAAATTGGAATAGGAACTGGTTGCTTTGTTTTTGGGTCTGTGTATTGAAGTAACTTCATAAAAGTTTTATTGTCATATTGAATTGTATCTGGGTCTATGCCATAGATATTTGCATATGTTTGTTTGAGTGCTGATGTCTGTGATGCTAAACTTCTACCAGCCAAAATACCAGGAGCATAGGCTGCATAAGCACTAGCAGACATATTGCGAATTTCTTCTTCAATGTCATCATCTGTTGTTTTACCAGCAAATAAATCTATTGACTTCTGTTCCCACCAAGACTTATTAAGTAACTGATTAACACCATAGTCATCGGCATAAGTTTTAAGAGTATTAACCA
>Ga0247723_1000913_pt1 | contig 18471 bp, 5 predicted proteins | sample MSEWelMarce5H_FC_FD_189079 | JGI IMG/M metagenome (GOLD analysis project Ga0247723, IMG submission 189079) | Subsurface sediment microbial communities from gas well in West Virginia, United States - MSEEL Well Study Marcellus 5H_FC | ecosystem: Environmental > Terrestrial > Deep subsurface > Rock... | reverse complement strand
TCTTTCTAGTGATAACTCAGGTTCTCCATTTGCATCCCTTGCTGAATTCTGTTGAGCTAGATTAGCATTTATTTTACCTTGTAACTTTATAGGTAGTTTATTAAACTGCGCTTGAGAAATTATAATTGGTATACCCTTTATTTCTGCATCCTCTACTTCAGGAACTATATCTTCTTCTGTAATAGATTCTTCAGCTACAGGTTTTTCTGGAGTTGTTTCTTTATTAAAGTTTTCTATTACAGTCTTAATGCTTTCAAATCTAGGATCATCTTTTCCAAAACTATTTCCGGAATTAACATCAATAAATTTTACATCTGCATCATTGAGTAATGTGTTTACAAAAGAATCATAATCAGCAATTGCTTGTTCATTGATTGTTTTAGGATCAATAGTAAAACCAGCATCAGCAATATCGTTTATTAAGTCATTACTTTTTTTAACATTAGTAAATGTCTTAACTGCTTCCTGCATATACTCTTCCATCTTATCCATTCTTACACGTCTAGCATTAATTCTTCTCAATGCTTCAGCATAAAAATTAGTAGGATCAGTAAGAGCAGTAACGTTATTGTTATACTTTCTTATATCTTTAGATAAAGAGTAATAATCAGAGAGTAATCCAAACAAGTTATCTAGTTGATCAGCAGGAATAATCTCATTATTGTTTTCTACTAATCTATTGATATACTTAGTAAAAGCTTTTTTAAGTGCCTTACGTTTTTCAATAAGAGTTGAATCCTCCATCTCTTGGATTTTATCAAACTCTTTTTTAAACATGGTAAGGTCTTTTTGCTTTCTCTGTTTATTTTTTAAGATGGTTTTTAATTTAGGATCTGTTGTTTCACCCAAAGTAAAAATTTCATCCTCTAAAGTATCTATCTCATCTTGTAATGATTCACTACTTAGTACAGATTTTATATCTGTAAATGCTAAATTACCAACACTAGTAATCTTAGTCATCTGATCTACTAAATCTGATAGACGTTTTGTAGCTTGTTTTACACCATGTAAATTAAAGACTGCAGTTTTTCTTGCTTCTTCAAAACCATAATAACCAGCTACTTCATCAAAGTATGCTTTCTGATTTTCAGGATTGTCTTTAAGATTATATTTCTTAAACTTATTAGGATTAAAAGGATTTTGTATATCCTTAAACTGATCATACTGACCTTCTATTTGATAAGCTCTTTCTAAAGCTACAGATAAAACTTTTTTAGCTTCTTCATCTGTTACACTATTATCAAGATTAAATGCATCCTTTAATTCTGCTCCAGTCATCTCTTGCATATTCTTTAACTTATCTATAAGAATATTAAAGTTACCGGTCTCTAAAGCAGTGTATACAGAATTAAATCTGGACATATCTTTAAGATCATGGAATGCTTTCTCATCATAAGAAGATGATAATTTAGCATCTACCATATCTTGACCTAGTTTAATCTGTACGAGAAGATTTTCTACATCTGGTGTAAATACATTATACCCATTTTTAAATGCATCATTAAGATCATCTACAAGTTTCTTAGCTTGTTCTGATTCTTGATTGTACATGTTTTTAAAGTTGGGATCTCTTTGAGAATATAATTTCTGTAATGGATTAAATACATTACTTACTGCAGTAGTTCCAATACTGGCTAAACCTCCTAATAAAAATCCAGAAGCAAATACTTCAGCACCCTGTGCAGAATTCTGTTCTTTTAAATTATTATAAGCTTCTGCTAAATACATTGCAACACCAGCACCTTCTGGCGTTTTGTATAATGCAGTATAGTAATCATCACTAGCACCGGCTACAACTTCTTGAGCTACTTCCTGTAAACCTTCAGCAACGTTTGCACCAAAATAGTTAACTGCAAAGTTTCCATAGTTTCTTGGGCTTACTAATCCTTTTGCTGCAAATTTTAAGTTCTCTGCAAATCCGGTTGTAAGTTTAGCAACACCATCTTCAATAACTACATTCTGTCCAGTCTTACTAAAGTTCTTTACAATTGCTCTATTGGGTTTAAATAAAGATTTAGTACCACCTTTAAACAAGTTATCAAATACAATACCATTACTCAAATAGAGTAACGGCATGTTAATCATTGTTGTTGTAAACTTACTATCTTCAGCAAACTCATATATTTTTGATAACTCAGCTTCATCAGGATAGTAACCATTATCATTTATAAATTCAGCAATACGGTTATCAATAAACTCATTCTTACCCATATCACCTTCTAAGTTAGCCTCACCAAATGCATAAGATAATTTTTTACTATCCCTTACAAATGTTCCAATGTTAGAAGCCATCCTTGCGGCATTTAAAACTTTCTCCCCTTGTCCTACAGCTTTACCTGTCTCAAATAATGCTTTACCTGTTGAAGCAAAAGGAGTAACTGCTTCTCCAAATCTTAATGCGGCTTTACCAACATTAGCTGCTGTAAAAGTTTCACGCATTGCATTAGCACTTCTAAAAGTATTAATTAATGTTTTTAATTTTTCTCCTGTACTTACTGTTTTAGCTACTGCTAATGGAACAGTTGCTTCTGCTGCAAGACCACCGGTAACAACAGTAATACCAGCTAATACAGCTTCTGTAACTAACCAATCTGCACCAATTGCAAGAAAGGGAGCTGTATTAAGAACTAAGTTAGAAGTAAATCCAGAAACACCACCTTGAGTACTACCATAGATGGCATTATACTTAGCATACTCATCTCCAGTATCTGAACCATATATGGATTTAATAAATGAATAACCCATATTAGGAATACCAGATGCAGCTCTTCCTAAATCTTCATACCAAGATCTATTAGAATTATAAAGCTCTTCGTTATTTGCATATGGATTAAAACCTAATTTATAAAAGTTCTCTGTATCGTTATAATATCTATCAAAATTAGCACGCTTATAACCAGAGGCAAATGTATAAGGTCTAGATTTATTAATAGCAATATCAGATTCACTAGTTGGTGTACTAGCAATATCCATAAAAGCTTTGTAAGGATCTCTTGGATTTGCTTCTGCATTACCCATTATAAACTGACTTAAGTCAGCTGGTGCTGGAATAGATGGGGTACTAAAATTATCTATTGTTTGAACCAATGGAATATCCGTAGGTAATGGATTTAATCCGGTACTTACAGATAATGTAGGAAATACAGGAGGTAATGATAGATCTGTTTCTAAATCTGGTCCTATTTCTGCCATAATTATAAAGTGTTAAAAGTATTGATAATACTATTTAATTTAATGATATCAAGTCCAGTTATATTTACTGGCTCTTGTGTATTACCAGAATTTAAAAATCCAGATGCACTATAGTTATTATCACTTAATTTTCTAAAAGTAACAGTTCCTACTTTTGGATTATCATACTTATAATTACCAGTACTATTTAATATTACTTCAGCATCACTCAACGCAGCACCTTTTGCAATAGTATTTGTTGCAGCTGCTGCTGGCGTAAATACAGTTATACCATCAGATAAAATTTTTGCATAAAGATCTTTATTTGATTCTTTTAAAGATTTAATAAATGGATCTTCAGGATTAGGTTTAATATTTAAAGTATTATACTTAGTAGATCCTAAACCAGAAAGAGAGTATGTAAATGTAACAGGCTTTTTATTAGCTGTCATAGATAGTCTTAATCCTTCAACATAGTTTTGCAAATCAGGATTATTAGTAATAGCATTTATTTTGCCACCACTATTCTCTCTTAATTTACTTGGAGTACCAACACTAACTATAGATCCAGCATTTCCAGCATCTTGTAATACTTCATTGAAAGCTAAATAGCTTTTTGATTTTGGTTTTGTGGGATCTGCTACACCACTAGTTGCATAATCTACAGTAGTACCACCGCCACCTATACCCATCATTCCTACGGGTTTATATAATGGATTATTATTACTAGCTTGCTCATTATAACTTACTGAAAAATTATCAAGCAAATCATCATACATATCTTTAAAATCCTCAAAATCTAATTCAGTTTTACCTTTGATTTCATTGTATGCATTTTTTGCACTTTTTAATGCACCATCTTTAGTAAACATTTGTCTAAGAACAACTTTCTCTTCATCATCTAAATTAGTAGATTTCATAAGATTCATAATAGTAACATTGTTATTCTTTTGCAATTGTCCAGCATTTGCATATGCTACCTGTTTCTTGGTATTCATTTGAGAGATTAATGTTCCAAGAGACTTAGAAATTTGTGGATCTGCACTAACCATTTGTACTAATGCATTATTGATCCTATTTAGATTAGTTAAACCAATACTATTAACATTACCACTCATTAAAGTATTATAACTAATACCAGTAGACTTTAATGCTTTATCTAAAGCCTGTTTAATCTTTGGATCACCAGATCCTAAATCATTAATATTATTGATTAAATCTTTAACAGAGTTATGATAACTACCAAGGCTATTATCTCTAGAAGTTAAATCATTATTCCAAGAATCTATTTCACCGGCTTCTGTTTTAACTCGTGTAGATATAAGTCCTGTACCTTCATTTTCTTTAGCTTCTTTCTCAGCTTTCTCAGCAGCTTTAACAGCATCTTCTCTTGCCCACTCCATAGATTTTTTCTTAGTCCAATATGAAAAATCTAAAGCTTTTCCTGTAGCTTGTAAAGAATAAGGATCAGCTTTCATACTTCTCTCATAGTTTCTATAAGCATTTACTTGAGTAGCTTTTGCAATCTCATCTGTAATTCTAGATTGAGCTAATAGACTTTGACTATATCTTTCTAATTGAGAGATATCATTAGTTTCAAGAGCATTAACTAAAGAATATTTATTAGAGTCTAAACTGTTTAATGCATTATCATAAATACTTTTTTGAGATGATAACTTAGCAAAGTCTTGTTTTTCTTTATCTGTTAATTGACCACCTCTATCTACTTTTGATTCATACATTAATAGCTTTGAATCAATAGCATCCATCTCTCTAGTATAATCATCTATTTTAGAATCAACGTTTTCAATTAAGGCACTAGACTTACCAATATAGTATTGAGCTTTAGCTTCATTAATATCACCACCATAACTTTGAGAAAGTGCCATGATATCATCCATAGATGATACATAAGCTAATGTTCCTGCATATTCTCTTACTCTAGGATCTGTAGATAATGCAGCATCTAAATATTGATGTATAGTATTAATTGCTTTGTCACCATTTTTAGTGGTTACAATATAGCCTCCAATCTTTTCATCTACACTAATATTAAAGTCATCACCTAGAATGTTTTTAGCTTCTTTGATAACATTTATATATGGAGTGTATTTAGGAATTGCCATTTTATAAGCTTTATCCCTATCTGCATTTTTAAACTCTAGTAATTTATAATCAACAGCTCTAACTCCTGTCTCCCAATATTTACTAGCAATATCTGGGTCCATAGAGTTTTTAAACATATCTGCTTGCTTCTTAGCTTTGTTAGCACCTTTAGTAAGCATGATATCATATTGCATTTGTCTATCTTCAACAAATGGTTGAAATACTTGCTGTGCTAATTGTACATTGGCAGGATCAGAAAGATCTAAAGAAGTAATTTGTTGAATAGCTTTTTCAGAGTTCTTTAAAAAGTTATCTCTAGCAATTTTATTATCATCTCTTGTAAGATCAGCGTATACTATGCTACCATATGAGCCACTTAATTGATTAAGTGCACTATCATACCTAGCCTGTCTTGTTGCTAAAACCGTATTAAGAAAATCAAAATTGGGTTTATATGGTTCGGCCTTTGGTATATAATCAGTTAAACCTTGAATGTAAGTAGCCATTATCTATATTATAAATATAACAAATATAAAGTTAAAGTATTAAACCTCTAATATTTACTTACCTCTTCTTCTTCCAGAGCTTGCAGCTTGTGCAGCAGCAATATTACCACGCTCATCTACATTTACATCACCCATAATACCTTTAAGTAAAGCTGCTTGAACTGCAGGATCTGTAAAATCAAAAGGTATACCAGTAGATTCAAGATAACTCATCATATCATTACCTCTTTGCTGAGGAGTAATCTGTCTACCTGGAGTATAATAAGTCTTAAGTCTAGATGGTTCAACATAATAATTAGGATACAAGCTATTCATTTGATCAGTCATGAATCTATTTTCTAATGCAGCATTTATATAATCTACACTTTGCCTTCTACCTTGTCTTCTAGCATTATCATATTGTTGATTAGCAACAACAGTCTTATCATAGAAATCATTAGCAGCTAAAGCGTTTTTAAAGTTAACTTCATTCATTAACTGTTTATTAGCTTGTTCAAATTGATTAGCTACACCAACGTTTAAGTTATTATATCTACCTAAAATATTAGCCGCATTAGATAAACCTTTACCTTGAACATCTGAGAATCTAGTATTAAATGCTTGTGGTCCGGTAAACTGTGCTAAGTTCTGAGCAGCTATGTTAACCATTTCAGCATTAGCTGCTAACTCTCTATTAGGATCATAGTAAGTAGGTTTCATAGGTTCTGCACTAAACTGAACCATTCTTGGATTATACTTATTAATACTAGCTAAGTCACCGATTGCAGCGGCTGTATTTAATACGTCTTGAGGATAGAAACCAATAGGTTTTCTTCTAGCTGGTGGCGGTGGAATTAATTCTCTTGGAGGAATTTCATCTCTTGGAGTTTGTGGAGGAGGAATATCTTTTCTAGGAATTGCGTCATAATGCTCAAATCCAAATCTTTCATCATCACCTAAATCAGATCTAAACTTTTTCTCAGGAAGATATCTATAAAATGCTCTAGAAAATTCTCCAAAGAACTTAGGATCATTATATATGTCTGCACTTGAAATATCAACATTGGGTTTAAAACCTATAATATCATATGCAGTTTTACGTAATGATGCCTCATCTAATTTATCTGCAGTTTCTTTACCTAAATTTCTTTCTACAATTTTATATTCATAATCTTGTGGAGAAAGACCAGCATAGAAATTAGAGTACTTACTTCCGGTTTTTCCTGCACCACTTTGAACTATATTTTTATAGCCGTATTTATTTAATGTAGGAGTTACTTCCTGTAATATATTAAATCTATCTTGTGCACTTCCTTGATTATTGAGAGCAACTCTATATGTACCTCTACCTTCATCCCATGTAATAATACCTTGATCAATATATGGTTTTAATTCAGCAGGACGTGGAGGTTCTGGATTTTTTACCTGAGCACCTTTTTGTGCATACTGCATATTAGGATTCATCATTGGTTGTTCTGGTAAAAACTGTGCAGGATCTAATCCTATTTTATCCATATAGGGTGTAGCAATTTCTGGAATACCTTGAGGAAATCCTTTCTGTGATTCTTGTACTAATGCTAACTTACCTAAATTAGAAATATAATTATCAGCCATCATTACAGCTGTCTTCTTACGCAATGGATCATTCTCAGAATATAATCCTTCACGCAAATCTTTATTATTAAGATCAAACTTCTTAGAGATTTTAGCAGGAGTGTAGCCACCTTTTTTAGCAGCAAAACCAAAAGATTCTAAAAGAGATGGATCTTTAATCTTCATAGCTTTAGTATCTGAATAAATAAAACTATCTGGTGTAGCCTTTTCTCCAGATAATGGTGTACCACCTTCTGAATGGCGCTTACCACCTATTGTAAAGAATTCAGGAATAGTGCTATTAGTACCTTTACGTATTAATGTCTCTCCTTTCTCTGCTTCTAATACAGCCATAGATCTAGGATCTGGTCCTAATGTTTGACCATATTGTTCTTCTGGTTCACCTTTAGTGGCACCATTAAACATGTTCATCATATAGGCTGAGTTACCATACAGTTGATTAACTGCTTTAGCATTTTGAGTACCACCATATTCAGCTTGTGGCAAACTTGTGATTCTTACTTTTCTTTTCATTTCTCCACCCATCTGGGCAATTTTATTATAGTCACCGTATACATAATCAGTAGGTCTAAAATCAGGACCTAATCCGGCAGTGTTTGTTAAATAATCTCCTCTATTACCTTGATAGTCTTCAGGTCTTACATTATATAGATTATCGGATAAGAACTGATTTTTAAAATCAGATTCAGTCTTTCTATCTTGTATCTTCCTAGCAACAGAACTAAATACATCTGTACCAGCTAATAGCATTGGTCCTATGTAAGGATTAGTATCTTTTTGCTCAACTCTTTTTGTTTTAAGATCACCATATGGTTCAAGACCCATTAACTTTCTAGTATCTTCTGGAATCTGATCTGTATAAGATTTTCTAATAGCTTCATTAGTACTTAAAATACCAGACTCTAATTTAGTATTTCTAGGATATAAACTTAAAGGTGTTGTTTTATTTTGAGATGGTTCTGGTCTTATAGATAACGGCATAGGATTAAATAAAGGCATTCCTACATTAAAGGATCCTGTAGTATTATTACTACCAGCATATACATCTCCAGGAATTGTAGGAGGATTACCAAAAGCTGGATAAGGATTATTTTTTTGCCAAGTCTCTAAATAATCAGGACTAAGCACATTAGGTGCTGGTAAATTATTAAATCCAAATTGAGCTTTTGGTAAACTCTTAACCCTTACTTTTCTTTTCATCTTAATTAATCTAAATACTCAATACCATAACCCTGATCAATAAGATTTTGAATCTCATCATCATGTAGTTCTAACATTTGTCCTTCTGCCATACCACCCATTTGTTTTTTCCAACCAGCAGCATTTCTAGCAAAGTTAGCTCTTTTTACTTGTGTTGAGCTATAGTCTTCTTTATTTGCAAGTACGTGTCTAGCAAACTCTTGCACTCCCATACCTGCTCTATTAGCAGAAGCTGTAAACTTTCCTTTGTTAGCAGGATTAATATAAATACCACCCTTCTTCATTTGAGTAGATTGAGCTCCTTGAATAGCTTGCATAATCTTTTGAATAGCTTCTTGTTGCTCTAAAGGTGGTAATGCTTGTAATTGTTGCATAAGTTGCTTAGGATCCATTTGATTCATCTGGGCATACATTTGAATAGCTTGCATAACTTGATCTTGCTCTTGTCCACCTTTTTGATATACTTTACCACCACACTCATAACAAGGTTGTCCACCTTTCATCATTTGATACATAGCATCCATATCCATTTCTCCACCATAAATATCTCCACCATATGCATAACCATAGTCATCTAACTTATCTAAGTTGCCGGCTGCTGCAAAACGTGCACGTGCGATTTCAGCTGGCATTTTACCACCAACACCCATCTCCGGCATGTATCCACCATAAGCCATATTGCTCATAATCTTATTTTGTACATAATCAGGTAAAGCTTGGAATCCAGCATTAGTAGGTTCACCACCTTCTGCCCAAGTACCAAAACGCTTGTGCCAGTATAATGGTGAGAATGGATCTGTAGCTTTGCTAGAATCTTTACCACCCATTCTATTCCAGAAATTCTTCTTACGCTTTTCTGAACCATGCTGGCTAAAGTCTTTCATTCCTTTATAACCACCATGTACAATTTTATACTTATCACCTTTCTTAGCTAATACCATCCACTTTTTACCAGGACGGTTAGACTGTCTCTTAGCACCTACTTTAGTAAAACCACGGCTTCTATATCTTTCAGGAATACCACCATTCTTCATCTCCTCTAATTCACCCATGGTTAAATCCATATCCTCTTCTTCCTCTTCTTCATCTTCTCCTTCATTACCTTCATTAAATTGTAAGTAATCAGATACACTAGTAAGATAGTCATCAGCTAATGTAAGCTTGCTAGCAACCCAAGGTTCTATTTCACTCTCACCATTAATAAAGTTTTGTAATCTAGCAATCTTATCATTCATAGCCATTACCTGACCCATTGCCATTTCACCACCCTCATCATAATAGTTATCACGCATCATAGTACCTACACCACCCATTTGCATAGCTGGCATACCCATAACATTCATAGCTAATTTAGCCATTTGCATTTTGTTACTAGTATCTTCACCATTATCTGCAGCTTGTCCAGCAGCCATAGCGGCATTACCTACAAAATCACCAATAGCACTCATAGGATTATTAGCCCTATCTTCATTCATCTTTTGGTAGTAAGCTGCCATATTACCATCATAGTTAGGATATTGGAAAATCTCCTGGTCTTGTAATCCACCACCAGTTTGTGCTTTTCTATATCCACCACCACGACTCTTATAAGTCTTAACTAACCATGCTGAACCATAAGCTGAAGGCCATCTATCAAATTTAGATTTAGCTTCTGATTTAACTCTAGAATATAACTCAGGATTAGTAGGAACATTACCACCCTTTTTCATTTCTACAGCTTGTGGATAGGCTTTAAAAAATGCTTCTTCTGTAGGGAACATCTTATAGAACTCCTTCTCAGATTTAACACCAGCCATTTTTAAAAATTTATCTTTCATTTTAGTTATTTGTATTTGTTTAGCCAACTAGTTTGACCACCTTCTTTTTTAAATAAGTCATTATATAAATCTGGAGTATTTTTCTTTATCCAGTTCTCATTGTTTTTAAAACCTAAGTTAGAATTAATTATTAAAGCTTTATCATTAGGTTTTGCAAATTTTAATAATTTTTCTAATGATGGTTTCTCACAATTTATACAACCGTAGGATCTGTAATTATCTTGCAAATTATTATTATTATATAATGCAGATCTATATAAATCATCTGGACCTTTATATGTTATGTGATATGCAATATTTCCAGATCCATCTAATCTTAAACCAGGATATCCATAAATATCATCATCACTTGTTAAAGGAAATACACCAATTGGTGTACCTCTTTTATTTCTAAATTTTTCAAGGTCATCTACACTAAGTCCACTTATTTCATTAAAATTAGTAGCTTGTCCAGTTAATACTTCAAATGAATTTAAATCCCAAGTTCCATCCGGTTTCTTCACACCATATATAGTTCTGTTATTAGCTTTATCAGTTAATATAACTTTACCATATTTTTTATACATTCTATCAGCATAGAACTGTTGAACCGGATTTAATTCTATATTTTTATTTAACTCAGCTTTTAGAGGCTTTTGTTTATTAGGTAAAGTTTTAGTTTTAGATTCTTCTATTTTAGGAATAGATTGTAAAACTTCTTTATATGACGGAGGAATAATAGGTATTTCATTAGATAGTTCCTCCATTAAATCATCTTGCTCATAATATAATTTATCTCTAAGTATCTCCTCTCTTTGTTTAGGAAGAATAACAGAACTAACTGGTTTAATATTAGACAATTGTATTTCAGAGAGTGACGCTTTTTTAGTATTTATTTCTTTTAACTTTTGCTTATCTATATTAGATACATCTACAGATTGTTCCATTGCTGGAACTCCTTTAGATTTTAAATAATATTTATATGCATTATCTGTAGGATCTTGATAGATACCATATTTATCACTTAACCGATTTTTATAGAAATTTGCAATATCTATTTTAGAGTTTAACTCTGGAAGATTCTCTCCACCATCTTGATACTGATTAAGCCATCCTCCGTTCTTTTTTTGTTTAACATATACTGGTTTACCAGTTGCATCTTTTTTATAATAGAATCTATCATAAAACTCATATGGTTTTCTATTACTACCATATACTACATTATCCATTAGTGGTACGTTAAAATCATACTTATCATAAATAGATATATAACGGCCTTTCTCATCCTCACCCTGTGATAAACTAAATTTCTGTAAAGGATCTGTTTGATCAAACTGTATATTGTTATCAGTAGCTACAGCATCTTGATTAACTACATATGGAAATAAAGAATCCATTTGAACAGTTTGTCCTGGCTTACCTTTAGATTTTTGTATATAAGCATCAATAAGTTTTTGAGGATCATATACATTGTTTAAAGAATAATATTGCGCATTAGGATCATTAGCCTTACTTGGCTTATACTTGGATGGTGTTATGTATTTAGATTTAGTTGGTAAACCTAAAGCTAATCTCCAAGCTTCTTCACTTACGTGATAATCTCCCTGTAAATCTCTTAAAGGAATATCTTTACCCATACCGGTAATAGCACCAATTGGATCTGGATAATCAACAGGACGGTATCTATCAAACATTTGTTGTTTGCTAGCATCACCAATTTTTTCAGCAGACTTTTTAACTACATTAGCACTAGCAAAAAGATTAGTTGCTAGTTGAGGATTATTAACTATAAAGTTTGAAAACCAACCACCATCTTGATACTTACTTAACCACCCACCATACTTTTTATTTTCTGGGTAATCATAACTGTAACCTTTACCCTCAGTTACTTTAGCATTACTTATATCTAAGTTGTTTGCTTCTTTCCAATCCTGATATTCTTTTTCAGTTCTAAAAGCTTTCTTAGATCCATCTTGTAATGTAACACCAATATTATATTCTCTACCCATTCCACCACCAGGAGTATACATATCTCTATCTATATTAGAAATAGCTAAAGAAGGTTTAGGTGGTTCTATTACTGGAACCGGAGCAACTGGAGTTTCTACTACTTCAGGAATAATTTCTGGTTTTTTATATATGACCCGTTGAACTGGTTTTTTATATCTAGCTACGGAATATTCTGGAAAATAGTTATCAAATCCCTCACCTGTAACATAATTATCCCAACGAATTGGTTTCATATTACCACGTATATTACGTGGATACATAATATCTCCTGCCGATTTTGGTTTTGTATAAGTACTATTTACATAGTCTTGTTTATAAAAATAAAGATTTTCTTTTGGATATTTTTTAGTTAAGTTATAATTATATAAACTATCACTATATGCCTTAAGTCTAGGATCATTAAGATCTGAAGTATATATAGGAGCTCTACCACCAACTTGAAATTCATCTAACCATCCTCCGTACTTTTTACTTGGTTTTTTAATTTTAGATGCTTCATCCTCTGCAGTATCAAATGCATTTACTATTTGCTGCCATGGAATATATTTATAAGCTGCTTTCATTGCATCAGGATCTGCTAAATATTTAATTTTACCAAGCTTTCCTAAACCAGGAACTGCACCAAACATATCTAATGTTTGACCCATTGATGGTAATGAGTTCTTAGATTTTTTCCATTCAGTATATGCTCTACTAGCATCATCATAAGATGATACACCAGTTGGATCAAAAAACTCAACAAAGTTTTCAAAGGTAGAATCTTGTTCTCCACCTGTTTGTCTACGCTTATGATTATAATCTATACGCTTACCTGAAGTTTTCTCTCTTTTGAATTTAGCTTTTTCTGCAGAAGACATTTCTGATGTAGTTTTAGGAGTTGTTTCATTTACCCTTTTCTTAGGTCTGCATGCAGGATAAGGTCTAGAACCTTTTTCTTTACCAGATCTACCACATGCTTTACCGGTTTTAACATCTGTCCACTCTTCAGCAAACCACTGTCTCAAACCACCTTTACCCATCTGAGGTATCTCAGTTACATAGTCACCGGGAAATGTATATTCTCCACCAGGCATCATCATTTGCTGATTACCTAAGTTATCTATACCAAGTACTGGATAGTTAACCCCCTTCATTGTAATATCTGAAGAGGGTATAATAGTTACTTCACCGGGATAAGCCCACTGACCAAAAGGAGATATGATAGGTTTCTTTTTACCCATTACCTAAATGAAGCTAATAGTTTATTATTAGAAAGCTTCAATAAGAATTTAGATGATCCGGAAACAAGTTTCTTAAGTACAACCTTGTTAATGTAATGTCTAAACTTCTTTCTTTGAGTAGCCCCCTTATTATAATTTACATAAGTTGAGTTAATATTCCTAATGTATCCATTAGGTTCAGTAGCCCACATGGGAGTAAATGTACCAGTAAATTCACCACGGTCATTTGTAATATCCCAGAATTGATTAAACCTATATTTCTGTTCTTCTTTAGAGAAAAGAATATCAATACTATTAGGATTAATTATAGGATATGTATTACCTAAGTATGGATTATTTTTAGGTGCTAGATTTAATCTAAGATCACCGGATATCTGTTCTGTATTATATACAATAGCTCTGTCAAAATTCTGATCAAGTAAATGATGATAATCTAGACAATTAGGTGAATACCTATAGCACTCAAGAATATACTCTACAGATCTAGTAGTAGTAACTGTCTGGCCTTGGTTCTGTACATACTCAACTTCAAATGGATAGTTAATACCATAGTAGTTACAGAATGAATCACATACCAAGTTATGTTTCCAGATACCATTATCCTTTACAGTCATGTAGTAAGTCTTACTAGACATTACTAAGTTAGGATGCCAGTCATGGAAAGATATAAATGCTTTGGCTTTAGGGTCATAACTTACAGTCCAAGAAGCATCATCAAAGTACATAGGATCACCCAAGTCAAATTGATATCCTGGGAAATCTACATGACCAAACTTATTACTAAATAGATAAGTTACTTTGCCTTTAAATGCTGGCTTAAGTTTAAAGTCACGCTTACAGAAGAATACAATCTCGTTGATGTTATCATATGTTGTTTGACAACCAACACCAATAATGGTATTGTCCAAAATATTAGACTCTATATTTGGGAAGTCTTCAAGTAATGCATATGGGCTATACTGTGAGAACCACCACTTCATACCAGACTTAGATATATCTTGTAGTCCTTGACCATAAGAAAATACTTTACCTTGGTTCTGACTCATGTAGAATAAGCCGGCTGGTGTGTTAATCACTGAGAACTTATTCTGACAGCTACCATATTCAAACTCTGGATCAGCATTTACTAAGTTCTGTAAAGGTTGAGCATTAAACAACTGACCATCACCAATAGATAATTTAGTACCACCGTTAAGATCTAATGTTTCTACACCCTGGAACAATACCGGAGAGTTATTATTAAGCATAATAATAGCACCAGTTTTACCTACAGGACGCATACTTACAACTTGAGAATCAAAGTCATGATAGTTATTAGCTAAGAACTGTCTCCAGTTATCTTTAGATAATTCAAACTGCTGCTGTAAAGAATAGATTACACGTTTATCATATTTAACATAACAAGCAGTATTTAGAGGATCATAGATTCTAGATTGTAGATTACCCCATGATGCAAAGTTTGAGAAGTGCTTACTAATACTTAATGCATAATCATACTTGTTATAGTTTGTATCCTTGATATAAGGAGTACGGAACATTTCTTCATAGTCAGTGTATGTATTAAAGTCATAGTGTCTCTTACCCGGATTATCTCCATAATCTCTGTATGCTAAGTTAATCTCAGACTCTACATAGAAATCCCGGATACCTGAGTTAAACAAATACATGTAAGCAAACCTTACCATAAAGAATCCAGAAACAATTCTTCTATCAAAATGATGGAAGTCATTAGGCAATGCACTATCATCACCAAATATACCACCCAACAAATCAGTGGAGTTATACTTAGTTGTATCCATCCAATATCTTGGGAATGGCAACATGTTATACAATCTATAATCCCACTCAGTATTATCAGGCATATCCTGCATCCATTGAGAGAAATAGAAGAATGTAGACTTCTCAGTATAGCGGTTAACATACATATCACCACCAAAGATTACAGCAGAAGAAGCTAACTGTGTATAATTTAATGTCCACAAATTAATACATCCAACGGGAATCTGTCTAATAGCATCTAACTGACCATACTGATTATCATTCTTAATTTTTAATGCCGCATAATGAGCAGATGTAACAGAGTTCTGTAGTTTAGTAGGCTCTTTCCAGATATCATTATCTGCAGTTCTACCATTATCTCCTCTAGCAATTTGACCAATAGTAAATAATGTATTGTCTTTTACAGAAGGATCAGCTATTGTTGCACCGGTTGTAAGTGTTACAGTATTAGCCCGGAATAAGTTATTAATCCTATAAGTAGTATCATAGTCTTGAATAACAGGATCAACATATAATGACTTAGTAATTTCTCTTCTTCTATTACCAACAGAAGATACTATAAAGTTATTATAGAAACCACGTGATATATATTGATAAGCAAATTGTCTTGCCGTACCAATTGCTTCAATACCATTAATTAAGTTTTGAGTAGATTCTATCCAGTAGTAACCAAATAAAATAGCATACTGACCAACCGCAGCAATTATACCTAATGCTCCACCAGTAAATGGATTAGCAGTAAGTGCTGTACCAAATGTACCATTGATTGCAATTTGAATACCACTAGCTACAACCATATCTACAATAGGAACAGCAGCTCTTGCAGCAGCTACACCAATTGCAATACCACCAAGATTTGCAAGAATAGCAGAACCATCAGTGATAAACTTATCTTTAGGATGATTATCTACAGGTCTAAATTTACCTTCTACATTACCCCATACTTCACCATATACTTTTAATTCAGTAGCTGATAAGAAAGGATTCCGGAATGTAGTTTCTGGTGAGTGAAATGAAAATACATCTCTCTTAACACCATCAAACAATTGTACATCTACACCACCTAAACCGGTACTGTCATACTTATCTTTATCTTTATAAGCACCGCCTTTAGTTTGTTGTATCTTAGGTAATGCATCCTTATCTCTTCCTAAGAAAGGATCATGATCTAAGAAGTTATATGGATAGTTTACGTACAATCCAGTCTTACTAGAAATGGTATCAGGAATATCATATTCCCGCATATTATTAATAAGACCTTTAGCAATGATAGATCTATTAGCTTCTCTAGTACCTCTTAAGATTTCATAACCAATAATGTTCCGGATATAGTTTCCAGATGCATCTTTTGGAAATTCAATATTAGAAAACTCTACACCAAGAGTTACAAGAGTGTTGTTAGTATTGTTATAATTAGAGATAACAATATCATCAGGCATTTTGTGGTGTCTAATATTTTGACCACATAATGTATCCCATACTAAAGGATCATTATCTGGATACTTTTCTGTAGACTGCCAGTAACCCATCTCACCTTTAAATACAATTACACCACCATCATCAGTGGTTCCAGTTGCTGGAACTTTTGTAGCTGTATTATTTACTTGCCAGTTTTGTTCTGGACCAAAGTTTACGAGGTGATCAGGACCAGAGTTATTACTAAGCTCTCCGGGTTTTGGTGCACGTCCTGGTATATGGTAGCTAGATGACTTGGCACCCGTATCATAAATCCATCGTATAAAAAAGCTATATACTTCATCTCTTAAAAATGTTGGTTTGTTTCCGCCTTTGTAATAATAATCTGCGGGATATTCTACACCAACCCAATTAGCAATAATCTTATTAGCTGTGGGCTGGTAATTAAAATCTTCATAAGTAGTAGGAGCAATACGTATAAGGTATTCATTTACATTATACATACCCTCTGATTTCTCATAAGCTGGGCTACGTAAAGGTATTTGCTCTATAGGTACAGTTACTAATGTAGGATCAATAGCATCTAATGATATGGTAGTTGTTTGTGTAGAGTAGTAACCAATCTTTCTGGCCACTGCTTGCTGGTTAACAAAACCAATAACAACTAACTCAAATTCATCATACTCTGTATCTAAGCCATTAATAAAAATCTCCAGTGAACCATTTACATTATCATGTGTCCAAAGTGCTTGTACATTAGATATAGCAAGATAATCAGATACTCTTACACCATTAACAGAGTAAGCAATTGTAGCTTGATATGATCCATTTAACAATGTACCAATACCATTACCTTTCTTTACTTGAATACAAGGAGTCTTAGCATAAGCTGCTAATCTTAATTTATCACAATCAATGGTTGTTAATTTTACTTTATTAATACAACCATTAGTAGTTATTTGTTGGTAGTCATATGGAACACCATCCCAGTTGTTTACAGGATAAGGCCACATATCTTCCTTACCAATATTCATGGTCCGGGATACATTGTATGCATCATCCCAATATAAAGACCATGAACAATCAGAGTTATACTTTGATACTCCAATTACTGGGTAATCTTTAAAGAAATTAAAACACTTGTTTTGTGGATCATTGTAAATGGTATCATACTTACAAGTATTCTCATTAAACAATCCTATTTCAGAAGCAAAGTTATTAGAGGAATATACAGCCCACTTACCATTTGTAATATAGACAGTACCAATAATTGTATATGGTGCTCTTGCACAAAATACATTACTTGGCTCATTACCCAATACACCAATATCTCCAGAAGGAGAGTTGTTCACAGCATTTCTTGCATGTGTCCAATAACCCTCACCTACATACGTATCGTTTACATCTTTCAGTAAACCTTTGTTGTATATCTCGGTGTGTATTAAACTGGTTTTACCATCCATTATCTCCAGCTATTAAAGTTGTAACTCTTGAACATATCGTAATACTTATTGTATTGTGCTTTACGGTTCATCTCCCACATCTTATACATCTCTGCAAAGTTTGGAGTGTTAACTAAAGACAACGCATTATTACGGGCAGCTCTTAATCTCTGCTCTATAAGATTTAATTTCTGTACTACATCTTCACCATTCATGTAAAGATTCTCAAGTA